>Ga0134126_10000013_pt1 | contig 255675 bp, 269 predicted proteins | sample KB31752_FD_96881 | JGI IMG/M metagenome (GOLD analysis project Ga0134126, IMG submission 96881) | Terrestrial soil microbial communities with excess Nitrogen fertilizer from Kellogg Biological Station, Michigan, USA - KB3-175-2 | ecosystem: Environmental > Terrestrial > Soil > Unclassified ...
GATCGCCATTCCGTCGTTCCTGAACCAGAAGAGCAAGGCCAACGACGCGTCGGCGAAGGAGCTCGCGCGTACGGCCCAGACCACGGCCGAGACGATCTCGACCGACAACAACGGCAGCTACGCGTCGATCAAAGAACCGGCGGACCTCGCCGCGGTCGAGAAAAGCATCCCGACCACGGAAGTCAACGGCGCCGCGTACATCAGCGAAGCCGTCGGCACTGCGACCGGCTACACGGTCGTCGCCAAAGCCGGCTCGGCCAGCGGTAACACATTCACGATCGAAAACAAAGAAGGCGTCGTCACCCGCTCCTGCGAAACGGGCGGCAAAGGCGGCTGTCCATCCAGCAAAAAATGGTAGGAGCGCATCTGCAGTAGGCCTCGCGCGGCAGGCGTGACGGCTTGGAGAGGCCCGGACCGCGCGATCAGCGCGGCCCGGGCCTCTCGTCGTTGCAGAGCCCTCAAGTGCCGCCGCGGGACCGCCGATCATGGCCACATGGAGGCGGTCACCTTCGCCGGCGTTCTCGGAGCGATCTTCGGCTCGTTCCTGAACGTCGTCGCCTATCGCCTGCCCAGGCACGAGTCGCTGATCGCCCCGGCGTCGCATTGCCCGAGGTGCGGGACGCCGGTCAAGCCGCACGACAACATCCCGATCCTCTCCTACCTGCTGCTGCGTGGACGCTGTCGCAGCTGCGCGGCGCCGATCTCGCCGCGCTACCCGCTCGTGGAGGCGATCACGGCCGGACTGTGCATCGGCGCCGTGCTCGCCCACGACTCCGCCGCCGGCATCGCCCTCGGCGTGGCGCTCGTCCTGTTCGTCGTGCCCGCGTCGCTGATCGACCTCGAGCACCGGATCATCCCCAACCGGCTCACCGCGGCCGGGGCCGTGCTGGCACTCGCGATCGGGCTGGCGCTCGATCCGGCCGGCGAGCCGGAACGTCTGATCGCCGCAGCCGCCGCGGGTGGCTTCCTGCTGCTGGCGGCCCTCGCCTATCCGGGCGGGATGGGCATGGGCGACGTCAAGCTCGCGGCCGTGATGGGGCTGTTCCTCGGCAGGGAGGTCGCGCCGGCGATCTTCGTCGCGCTCGTCGCGGGTGTGCTGGTCGGCGTCGTGATCATCGCTCGCCGAGGCGCCCACGCGGGCCGTAAGACGGCTGTCCCATTCGGCCCGTTCCTCGGGCTCGGAGCGCTCGTGGGGCTGTTCGCGGGGCAGGCGCTGATCGGCCTCTACGTCCACCACTTTCTGTAGGCGCAACGAGAACCCTAAAGCGTCTCGCCGCTCGCGCCGATACCCCTCCCGCGGGGCGTTGACCCGCCTCTCCAGTGCCTCCTCTAACCATGCCATCTCTGCCAAACCTCAAGCTCGGCCGCCGCGGCGGCGGGGACATCGTCGGGCTGGACATCCAGCCGGGGCTGATCGCGGCGGTCAAGGCGCGCGTGAACGGCTCGATCCTCGCCGAAGGCGCTGCGGTGCAGCCGCTCGGCGCCGACACGATGCGGGAGGGCGAGGTCGTGGACGTGCAGGCGCTCAGCGAGGCGCTCCGTGAGCTGTTCGCGGACAACAGGCTGGGCAAGCGCGTACGGGTCGGCATCGCCAACCAGCGCACGATGATGCGCACGATCGAGGTGCCGCCGGTGACCGACCGCAAGGAGCTCGCCTCGGCGGTGCAGTTCCTCGCCCAGGACCAGCTGCCGATGCCGCTGAACAGCGCCGTGCTCGACTTTCACCCGCTCGGCGTGGTGGACACGCCGGAGGGCCCTCGCCAGCGGATCGTGCTCGTCGCGGCTCAGCGCGACATGGTCGAGAGCCTGCTTGCCGCGGTTCGTGGCGCGGGACTCACGGCGGCCGGCATCGATCTCTCCGCCTTCGCGCTGATCCGCTCCCTGCACCGGCACGAAGAGGACAGCTCTGGCCGCGTGCTCTATCTGAACGTCGACGGGCTCACGAACCTGGCGATCGCCGAGGGCACCATCTGTCACTTCACACGCGTCATCGGCGGCGGCCTCGAGAGCATGGCCGCAGAGATCGCCGAGCGCAGGGGCATCCCGGTGACCGAGGCGCGGGCGCTTCTCTACGCGATCGACCTCACGGCGCCCGCCGTCGAGGAGCCCTCGCCCGCCGCGCCCGCAGAGCCCGGGCAGCTCGCGGAAACTGAGCCGGCCGCAGAGCTGGACGAGCTCGCTGACGTCGAGGTGACGGACGCGGCCGACCCGGCCGAGCCGGCGACCCCGATCACTCCCGAGGAGCACGAAGCGCTCGAGCACGCGATGGGCTACTCCGAGGCGATCGCCGCCGCGAAGGAGGCCGCGCCGCCTGAGGAGCCGGCCGCACAAGTGTCCGACGCGGACATTCGCAGCGTGCTCGAGAACGGCATCCGCGAGATCTCGGGCGAGCTGCGCAACTCTCTGGACTTCCACCGCGGGCAGGACGAGGGCGGCCAGGTGTCGCACGTCGCCCTGAGCGGCGTCGCGCTCGATCTGCCCGGCTTCGCCGAGGCGCTGCAGGCGTCTCTGGGCCTCGAGGTGCGCAGCGAGGCCGTGGGCATGCTCAACGCAGGACTCGCGGGCAAGGTCTCGGCGAGCCGCCTCTCGATCGCCGCCGGCCTCGCCGCCACGGAGGCGCCGCGATGAGAGCCGTCAACCTGATTCCCTCGGACAGCCGCGCCGGGACGACGCCCGTCGCCGGCCGCTCCGGTGGCGCGGCCTACGCGGTGCTCGCCGTGCTCGGCGGTCTTGCGCTGCTCGCGCTGCTCTATGGCATGGCCCACCGCCAGGTCTCCGACCGCCGCGCGGAGGTCGCATCGGTGACCGCCCGCGCGCAGCGCGCGCAGGCAGAAGCCGGACAGCTGGCGCCGTACACGAGTTTCATCGCGCTGCGCGAAGAACGCATGCACGCCGTTTCGGACCTCGTCGACGCACGCTTCGACTGGGCCCACGCGTTCCACGAGCTCGGCCGCGTGCTGCCGAGCGGTGCCAGCCTCACCGCGCTCGAAGGGAACGTCGGCGGCGGCGAAGCGTCCGCGTCCGCGTCGGGCGCGCCTGCGGCCGGCGCCGCGACTCCGGCCGCGAGCAGCTCAACCCCGGCCGCGACCGGCACCGCGACCTCGGCCGGCGGCGCGGCGGCTGCTCCGACGGTGACGTCGGCCACCCCGCCCGGCAGCGTTCCGACCTTCACCGTGAGCGGCTGCGCGACGAGCCAGAAGCAGGTCGCACTCACGCTCACGCGCCTTCGTCTGATCGACGGGGTCAGCGAAGTCACGCTCCAGAGCTCGACCGCGTCGTCCGGTGCGTCACCGGCCGGGGGCGCTGGCGGCTCGGGCAATTGCGGAGCCGGCGACCCGGCGTTCACCATCCAGGTGACCTTCGCCCCGCTGCCGAGCTCGGCCGCGATCGGATCGGCCACGAAACTCACGTCACAGACCGGAGCAGGGCGATGACCAACCGCGACCGGATCGTCCTGATCGTCATCTCGACCGTCGCCGTGCTCGCCGCCGGGTGGCTGCTCGTCGTCTCTCCGGAGCGCAAGAAAGCCTCCTCGCTCAAGACACAGGTGGACGCCGCCAACTCTCAGCTGGCGAGCGCGAGCGGAGACCTGGCACGGGCACGCGCCGATCAGGTGCGCTACGCGGCCGCCTACGCATCCGTGGTCAGGCTCGGCAAAGCCGTCCCGGCGGGGCAGGAAGTGCCGTCGCTGATGTACCAGCTCGCGCAGGCCTCCAACCGCAAGAACGTCGAATTCTCCTCGATCACCTCCGGCTCCGGCTCTGCCGGCTCGGCTGCGGCATCCGCGTCGGCCGCATCGAGCGCGAGCGCGAGCGGAGCGTCGGCGTCCTCCACGGCCGCGGCGGGCTTCACGCAGATGCCGTTCACGTTCGTGTTCAACGGGACCTTCAAGGACCTGTATCACCTGTTCCAGCAGCTCAACGGCTACACGGTCCGCACGACTTCGGGCGGGCTGCGGGTGAGCGGCCGCCTGCTCACGATCCAGAGCACGAAGCTCTCGCCGCTGTCCTCGACCACGACCTCCGGCGGCGCCCAGAGCGACCGGCTCACGGGCACGATCACGGCCACCGCCTACGTGCTGCCGGCATCGCAGGGGCTGACCGGAGGCGCGACGCAGGCGTCACCGGCCGGATCCGCGACGACGCCGGTGTCGGGCGCCACCACGGCCAGCTCGCCGTCGGCTCCCGCGATCGCGAGGGTCACGCCATGAACGACTTCCTGAACTCAGTCAAGAGCGACCTGCTCGACCGGCGCATGCTGCCGATCCTCGCGCTGGTCGGCGCGGCGCTCGTCGCCGCGCTGGTGTACGCGCTGCTCGGCGGAGGCGGCTCGAGCGCCGCCACTCCGGCGACGCTCTCGCCCGCGCCTGCCGCTACGCCGGCTTCGGGCATCGCAGTCACCAAGGCTCAGACCGACACCGGTCAGCCGGTGGCCGAGACGACGAGCGGCACCACCCATCGCCTGGGCCTCGTCACGCGCAACCCGTTCGCACCGCTGCCGGGCGCGAAGACGACCGCTGCGACCACGTCGACGGCGTCCTCGACCAGCACAGCCCCTGAAGCCTCGAAGTCGGCGGAACCCACGACGGCAAGCCCGGAATCGAGCTCGGGCTCCTCGGGCGGCACGACGCCGAGCACCGAAACGAGCAAGCCTGCGCCGCAGGAGAAGCCGAAGACCACCTACCGCGTGTCGGTCCGCTTCGGCACGGCCGCGCCCGGCACGCCCGCCCCGAGCGCGCAGCTCATCCCTTACGACGATCTCAAGCGCCAGCAGCCGCTGCCCGACGCCAAATCGCCTCTGCTCGTCTTCCGCGGCGTCGTCGCCGGCGGTAAGAGCGCGACGTTCACGCTCGTCGGCGAAGCGATCCCGAAGGGCAGCGCCAAATGCCTGCCGAGCGCCTCGCAGTGCCAGGCGATCGACCTGAAGGAAGGCACGAGCGAGGAACTGGAATACGTCCCGCTCGGTGCAGCGCCGGTCACGTACGAGCTCGAAGTGGTCAAGATCGAAGCGGTCAAGGCCAAAGCGGCCGGCGCGGCCAGCGCGGCGGACGCCGCGGAGGCGTTCGGCGGCGAATCGAAGGCCGGCCTGAAGCTGCTGCGCGAACAGGGGTTGACGCAGATCCCAGGACTGCGCTACTCGAGCGATGGCAGCGTGCTCGTGTTCGAGGGCGCAGGTCCTCATGCCTCCATCGCCCGCGCCCGTGTCGCGGCGCTGGGCGGCGTGCTCGCCCCCTGACGCCCGAGTTCGGCGTTCGGCCGCCGATGGCGCGGCGCGCCGGGGGCTGACTTCGCAGCAAATAAGCTTGCGAGCGTGTCTCTGCGTCTGATCACAGCCGGCGAGTCGCACGGGCCCGGGCTCACGTGCGTGGTCGAGGGCCTGCCCGCGGGCCTGGAGATCCGCCCGGAGGATCTCAACGGCGACATGGCTCGCCGCCAGCTCGGCCACGGGCGCGGCGGGCGCATGAAGATCGAGCGCGACGCGGCGGAGGTGACGGGCGGCATGCGCCACGGCCGCACGCTCGGGAGCCCGGTGGCGCTGCAGGTCGCCAACCGCGACTACGCCAACTGGGAGGAGCGGATGAGCCCGTGGCCGGTCGCGCAGGAGGTGGCGGAGGTCCACCTGCCGCGCCCGGGCCACGCCGACCTGGTGGGCACACAGAAGTACAAGCAGAGCGATGTGCGCAACATCCTCGAGCGCGCATCGGCGCGCGAGACGGCGGCGCGGGTGGCGGGCGGCGCGCTGTGCAAGGCGTTCCTGCGCGCGCTCGGCGTCGAGGTCCGCTCCCACGTGGTGCAGATCGCATCGGTTCACGCGCCGGAGCCGAGCCGCGAGCTCACGCTGGAGGACTTCGCCGAGGTCGACAGCTCGCCGGTGCGATGCCTGGACGCGGAGGCCTCGCGCGCGATGGTGCGCGAGATCGACGACCTGCGCAGGGCGAACGAGTCGCTCGGGGGAGTGTTCGAGGTGCGCGCGTTCGGGCTCGTCCCCGGCCTCGGCTCGCACGTCTCCTGGGAGGAGCGCCTGGATGGGCGCCTGGCGGCTGCGATGTGCTCGATCCAGGCGGTCAAGGGCGCGTCGATCGGAGCGGCGTTCGCGGTGGCCGGCCTGCCGGGCTCGCAGGCGCACGACGAGATCTACTACTCGGCCGAGCGCGGCTTCTATCGCGAGACCAATCACGCCGGCGGTCTCGAGGGCGGCATGACCAACGGCCTGCCGCTGGTCGTACGCGGCGCGATGAAGCCGCTGCCGACGCTGACCAAGCCGCTGCGCTCGGTCGACACGGAGACGCACGAGCCTGCGCAGGCGCTGGGCGAGCGCACCGACTCCTGCACGGTCCCGGCGGCCGGCGTCGTCGGCGAGGCGATGGTGGCGTTCGTGCTCGCCGATGCCTACCGGCGCAAGTTCGGCGGCGATCACATCGACGACGTGCTGGAGGCTCTGCGCGCGTACACGGAGCGGATCGGATGGCTGCCGTAGCCGAGGCGCCGCGGCGCGCGCTGGTCCTGATCGGCTTCATGGGCGCGGGCAAGTCGACCGTCGCGGTCGAGCTCGCGCGGGCGCTGGGCGTGAGCGCACTCGACAGCGATGCGCTTCTGGAGGAGCGTCTCGGGCACCCGCCGGCCCGCGAGTTCGAGCTGAACGGGGAGGCGTCGTTCCGCGCGGCCGAGGAGCAGCTGGTGTGCGAGATGCTCGACCGCGCGCTGCCTGGGTCGGTGATCGCGCTGGGCGGGGGCAGCATCCTCTCCGAGCGCGTACGGCGGGCGTTGCAATCCCACGTGGTCGTGCTGCTCGATGTCGAGGCCGAGCGCGCGTGGGAGCGCGTGAGCGCGGCCGCGGAGGCGCCGGGCGCGCCGGCGCGGCCCCTGGCGCGCGATCGCGAGGCGTTCCTCGCGCTGCACGCGGAGCGCTCGTCTCTGTATGAGCAGGCGGCGGATGCCTTCCTCACCCAGCTGCAGCCGGGCGGTGCCGCGCGCGTGCTGGAGGCGCTGCGCGCGCTCTCGGCGGCGCCGGCGGGCACGCGCCTGGTGTGGGCGCAGAGCGCCTCGGGCGACTACCCGGTGCTGATCGGACGCGGCCTTCTGCGCGCCGCCGGGGCATCCGCGGGCGGGGCGCTCTGGCCGCTCGATCGCACGCGCTCGCGCGCGTTCTGCGTGACCGACGAGCTCGTCGGCCCGCTCTACGGCGAGCTGCTCGAGGATATGGCCGGCACTGTCGCGATCGGGGCGGGGGAGGCGCACAAGACGCTCGCGAGCGCCGAGGCCGTGTGGCATGCGCTCGTCGCCGCCGGCGTCGATCGCGGCGATCACCTGGTCGCGCTCGGCGGCGGCGTCGTGGGCGATCTGGCCGGCTTCTGCGCCGCGACCTACCAGCGCGGCGTCCCGGTCGTGCAGATCCCGACCACGCTGCTCGCGCAGGTCGACTCGGCCTACGGCGGCAAGACCGGCGTCGACCTGCCGGAGGCGAAGAACTACATCGGCGCCTACCACCAGCCGGCGGGCGTGCTCGTCGATCCGGACACGCTCTCGAGCCTGTCCGAGCGCGAGCTCGCAGCCGGATGGGTGGAGGTGCTGAAGACGGCGCTGATCGCCGGGGGCGCGCTGTGGGAGCGCGTCGGCGAGGGCGAGGACCTCGACGACTGGACGATCCTCTCGTGCGCGCGCACGAAGCTCGAGGTCGTGGCGGCCGACGAGCGCGACGGCGGGCGCCGGCAGGTGCTCAACCTCGGCCACACGGTCGGGCACGCGATCGAGACGGCGACGGGATACGCGCGCTACCGCCACGGCGAAGCGATCGGATTGGGTCTGCTCGCGGCGCTGCGCCTCTCCGGCGCCGAGCGCCTGCGCGAACAGGTGCGCGAGCTGCTGCTCGCGCGGGCCCTGCCGGTCTCGCTCGAGGGCGCCGAGGTCGCGGACGTCGTCCGAGCGACGGCGCGGGACAAGAAGCGCGTGGGCGAGACGCTGCCGTTCGTGCTGCTGGCCGAGCCCGGGCAGCCGCAGCTCGGCTGCGTCGTCACAGGCGCTGAGCTCGAGGCGGCCGTCGCGGAGCTCGTGCAGGCGCGATGATCTGCGCCATGGCCGCTGCGAGCGAGTGCGCATGACGGTGAGGCGGGAGCGTCGGTGAGCGGGGCTCATCGCATCGAGGTGATGCACGGCGTCAACCTCGACCAGCTCGGGCGGCGCGATCCTCAGGTGTACGGCACGCTCACGCTGGCGGAGCTCGAAGAGCGCATCGCCGAGCAGGCCGGCGAGCTGGGACTGCGCACGAGCTTCTTTCACAGCAATCACGAGGGCGCCTTCGTGGAGCGCCTGCACGCGCTGCGCGGAGAGGCCGACGGGATCGTGCTCAACCCGGGCGCGTGGACGCACTACGCGTGGGCGCTGCACGATGCGCTCGAGATCGCGGCGCTGCCGGCGGTCGAGGTCCACCTCTCCGACGTGCAGAGCCGAGAGCAGTGGCGACGCACCTCGGTGGTGGCGGCGCAGTGCATCGCGACCATCTCCGGACACGGGCCCGACGGCTACGCACAGGCGCTCGCGCTGCTGCGCGAGGAGCTCGAGGGGCGCGGGCGATGAGCGCGCCCGCCATCGGCGAGCTCGCCCGCGGCGAGCGCCTGGCAGGGGAGCTGCGCGAGCGCGACGTGGACGCGCTGCTCGTCGCAGCGCCGCTCAACCTGCGCTACCTCACGGGCTTCACCGGCAGCAACGGCCTTGCGCTGATCGCCGCCGACGGGGGCGAGGAGGCGGGCCACCGCTTCTTCACCGACTTCCGCTACACGACCCAGTCGGCGGCGCAGGTGCCGGAGGCGTTCGCGCTCGAGATCGTCACGGGCAGCCTGCTCGAGGCGGCCGCCCGCTCACTGGCCTCCTCGGGCGGCAGCCTCGGCTACGACGATGCGAACACGACGGTCGCCGACCGCGCGCGCCTGCAGAAGGCGCTTCCGGACGGCTGGCGGCTCGTCGAGTGCGCGGGGGCGGTGGAGCGCCTGCGCGCCGTCAAGGACGAGGGCGAGATCGAGCGAATGCGCGCCGCGGCGCAGCTCGCCGACGAGGCGTTGAAGGCCGTGCTCGAAGCGGGCATCGTCGGGCGCAGCGAGCGCGAGGTGGCGATCGAGCTGGAGCTGCGCATGCGTCGTCTCGGCGCTGAGGCGCCTAGCTTCTCCTCGATCGTGGCGAGCGGCGCGCATGGTGCGCTCCCGCATGCGGAGCCGCGCGCGCAGCAGATCCCACGCGACGTTCTCGTCACGATCGATTGGGGCGCACGGCTCGAGGGCTACTGCTCCGATTGCACCCGCACGTATGCGACGGGCGAGGGCATCTCGGCACGGGCGCGCGAGGTCTATGAGCTCGTGCTGGCCGCCCAGGAAGCCGGCGTGGCCGCACTCGAGACGGGTCCGACCGGCCGCGAGGTGGACGCGGTCGCGCGGGCCGTGGTCGAGCGGGCCGGCGAGGGCGAGCACTTCGGCCACGGCCTCGGCCACGGCGTCGGCCTGGATGTCCACGAGGCGCCGCGGCTCTCGCGGATCGAAAGCGAGCAGGCGCTGCAGGCGGGCAACGTGGTGACGGTCGAGCCCGGCGTCTACCTGCCGCAGGAGCTCGGCGTGCGCATCGAGGACCTGCTGGTCGTGCGCGAGGGCGGGCGGGAAGCTCTCAACGGCCTGGAGAAGGCGCTCACGGTCGTCTCCTGAGGGCCGGACCGGCGCCCGTGTGGCCCAGCGGCGGGCGCATGCCCGAGGGACGCCCGGGCGTGACGCGTCGCGCGCGCCCGCGTCCTGTGCCTGCAAGTTGGCGTGAGCGTGAGCACGGTCCTCCTATGATGCGGTGCCGTGGCGATCAGCACCAACCAGTTCAAAGGCGGGAACCACATCGAGGTCGACGGGACGATCTTCAAGATCCTCGAGTTCCAGCACGTCAAGCCGGGCAAGGGCGGCGCGTTCGTGCGCACGAAGCTGCGCCGGGCATCGGACGGCAACGTGATCGACCGCACGTTCAGGGCCGGCGAGAAGTTCCGCGAGGTGCGCACGGAGGCGCGCAAGATGCAGTTCCTGTACGCGGACGGCTCGGACGCGCATCTGATGGACACCCAGTCCTTCGAGCAGATCGCGGTGCCGGAATCGACCGTGGCAGATGCGCTGCGCTGGACGCCGCCGAGCAGCGAGGTGGACGTGCTCTTCATCGACGGCCGCCCGTCGGATCTGCAGCTGCCCAGCACGATCGATCTCGCGGTCACCGAGGCCGATCCCGGCGTCCGCGGCGACACGGCCTCGGGCGGCGGGACCAAGCCGGCGACGCTCGAGACTGGCGCCGTGATCCAGGTGCCGCTGTTCGTCGAGCCGGGCCAGCGCATCCGCGTGGACACGCGCTCCGGCGAGTACGTGGCGCGCGCTTAGCCATGCGTCGCTCCGAGCAGCGCAGGGCGGCGGTGGTGGCGCTCTACCAGCACGACCTCACCGGCCGCCCGCTGGCGGAGACGTTCTCCTCGAAGGACTCGATCTTCGTGCGCGCGCTTGCGCACGCCGCGGCCGACCGCGCGCCCGAGCTGGACGAGGTGATCGACCGCCACTCCCACGGCTGGGCGGTGCAGCGAATCCAGCCTCTGGAGCGGAGCATCATGCGTGTGGCGCTGATCGAGATGTTGCACCCCGACGCGGTCCCGGGCCAGCAGCCGATCCCGCCGGAGGGGGCGATCGAGGAGGCGGTGGAGAGCGCGAAGACGTTCTGCGGCTCCGAGGCGCCGGCGTTCGTCAACGGCGTGCTCGCGGCAGTCCTCCGCGACGTGCGCGAGAATGCGGCGATCTGATGAGCCCCGCCAGCACGGAGAACCTGGACGACCTGATTGCCCGCCTGGAGCGCGCGGCCGAGCAGCTGCGCTCTGGTGAGCTCTCCCAGGACGCCGCCGCGACGATGGTGGAGGACTGCGCGACGCTGGCCACCCAGGCGGCCTCGCAGCTCGAGGAGCTCACGCGCGCCGAGGTGCCGGCTCCGCCGCCCGGTCAGGACACCCTGCTGTAGGGCGACTGCCGCCGGTGAGCGCCACCTACCCTGAGAACCTGCGCGAAGACGTCGAGCGCTACCTGGCCGGACTGCGCTTCTCCGAAGAGGCGTTGACGGCCGGCCTGGAGGAGGCGATGCGCTACTCGCTGCTTGGCGGCGGCAAGCGGATTCGCCCGGTGCTGGCGCTGGCGACCGCGCGCGCGGTCGGGATGGAGCCGCACGAGGTGATGCCGCTGGCGGCGGCCCTCGAGCTGGTGCACACGTACTCGCTGATCCACGACGATCTGCCGGCGATGGACGACGACGCGCTGCGGCGCGGTCAACCGACCTGCCACGTCAAGTACGGCGAGGGGGTGGCGATCCTGGCCGGCGACGGGCTCTACGCCGAGGCCTTCCATCATCTGCTCACCCACCAGCGCTCCGCGCCCGAGCGGGTGCTTCTGGCGGCGACGGAGTTGGCCGCGGCCACGGGCGTCAACGGGATGGTGGGGGGGCAGTACGTCGACGTGGAGGGCGCGACGCCGGGCGGCGGCGCGGCGCTGCGGCGCCTGCACGAGCTGAAGACCGGACGCCTGATTGGCGCCGCGGTGCTCTGCGTACTACTGTTGGGAGGGGTCGCGGACGGACCTTCGGCCGCTCCCCTTCGTCGTTTCGCCTCGGAGCTCGGCGTGTTGTTTCAGATCGTGGACGACATACTCGACGTGACGGGCACCGACGATGCCCTGGGAAAGCCGCGAGGCAGCGACGAGCGTCATGGCAAGCAGACATACGTGAGCGAGTTCGGGATCGATCGCGCCAGGGAGCTGGCGGCCGAATCGCACGCCACGGCGCTCGAGGCGCTGAGCGAGGCCTCCCGGCTCACCCCGGCCGCGGTCGCCGTCGCGGCGGGGACCGCCGGTGAGGGTGAGCGCCCGACGGACGAGCTCGAGCGGATAACCGACTTCATCTACACGCGAACATCGTGAGCCGCAAGAACGAGCCTCAGGGCGATCGACCTCTGCTAGAAGGCATCGAGGGCCCGGCGGACCTGCGCGGGCTCTCCGAGCAGCAGCTGCAGACGCTGGCGCAGGAGGTGCGGACGCACATCATCGACACGGTCGGTGAGATCGGCGGGCACTTCGGCGCGAACCTGGGCACGTGCGAGCTCGCGGTCGCGCTGCACTCGCTGCTGGACTCGCCGACCGACAAGATCCTGTGGGACGTCGGCCACCAGGCCTATCCGCACAAGATCCTCACGGGCCGCCGCGACCGTCTCGGCACGATCCGCCAGTACGAGGGGCTGGCGCCGTTCTGCTCGCGAGATGAGTCCGAGCACGACATCATGGGCGCGGGCCACGCCTCGACCTCGATCGGCTACGCGGTCGGCATCAAGGAGGGGATGCGCCATCTCGGCGGCGACGCCGATGGCCGCGTGGTGGCGGTGATCGGCGACGGCGCGATGACCGGCGGGGTGGCGTTCGAGGCGATCGGGCAGGCAGGTGGCCTGGGCACGCCGATCGTGGTCGTCCTCAACGACAACGGCATGTCGATCGCGCCGAACGTGGGAGCCCTGTCGCGCTACTTCAATCGCGTGCGCCTGAACCCGAAGCTCTGGCACGCCCGCGCCGGTGTGGAGGGCGGGCTGACGCGGCTGCCCGGTGGCATCGGGGCAGCCTTCGAGCGACTCGGCCCGCAGCTGAAGGAGTCGATCAAGGCGTTCTGGGCGCCCGGCCTGTGGTGGGAGGAGCTCGACTGGGCCTACATGGGTGTGATCGATGGCCACGACGTGCACGCGCTGCGCGAAGCGCTCACGGAGGCGCTGGCGGCCCAGCGGCCGGTCGTGGTGCACATCGCGACGGTCAAGGGCAAGGGCTTCGCGCCGGCGGAGGACGGCGGGCTGGAGGGGATGGAGCAGTGGCACGCGGCCAAGCCGAAGTCGATCGTCAACGGGCTGCCGGCGGCGGCGCCGCGCAAGGACCGCATGACCACGAAGCCGACGAAGCTCCCGGCGCCGCAGTACACGCAGGTTTTCGGGGAGGCGCTGGTGCGTGAATGCGAACGCGACGAGCGCGTCGTCGGGATCACGGCGGCGATGAACTCGGGAACCGGACTGAGCATCCTGCAGAAGGCGATGCCCGAGCGCTACTTCGACGTCGGCATCGCCGAGCAGCAGGCGATCCTGTTCGCCTCGGGGCTGGCCCTGGAGGGCGCCAAGCCGGTGGCCGCGATCTACTCGACCTTCCTGCAGCGCGCGTACGACCAGATCGTGCACGACGTCTGCCTGCAGAGGTTGAACGTGGTGTTCGCGATGGATCGGGCGGGGCTGGTGGGCGACGACGGCCCGACCCACCACGGCGCGTTCGACATCGTCTACCTGCGCTGCCTGCCCAACATCGTGCTGATGGCGCCCCGCGACGAGGCGATGCTCGTGCACATGCTGCGCACGGCGCTGCTGCACGACGGTCCGATCGCGTTGCGCTACCCGCGAGGCGAGGGCATGGGCGTCGATCTGCCCGAGGAGCCGCGGCCGATCGCGATCGGCACGGGCGAGATCCTGCGCGAGGGCGGAGCCAGCGAGGGCGCCGGCCGGCGCGTGGCTCTGATCGGCTACGGCAGCGGCGTGGGCAAGGCGATGGCGGCGGCGGAGGAGCTTGCCGCGGGCGCGGAGCTGTCGGTGACGGTCGTGGACGCGCGCTTCGCCAAGCCGATCGACGCGGGGCTGATGGCCCAGCTCGCGGCCGAGCACGACCTGCTGGTGACCGTCGAGGAGGGCGTGCTGGCGGGCGGCTTCGGCTCGGCCGTCTGGGAGACGTTGAACGAGACCGGCACGACGCCGCGCATCCTGCGCGTCGGGCTGCCCGACCGCTACGTCACACACGGCAAGCCGGCGCTCCTGCACGAGGAGATCGGCTTCACGCCCCAGCGGATAGCCGAGCGCGTGGCGGCTGCGATCTCCGATCGCCAGTCGGCGATCGTCCGCGCCTGAGGCTGGACAAACGTCCAGGGGCCCCGCAGGCTCCGGCAGGCTGCCCGCCAGGCTCAGGGGTCGACCCTGCGCCGGCTATGACAGCGGCCGGCCCGGCCTTCTTAAATGAAACGACCCGCTGGGGAGGCGGGCCGTTTCGAGGGAGGAGGGATGCTGCTTTGCTGCGGGGTACGCACACAATGATGGGACGGGTGGACCGGGCCATCTGTGATCTTGCGCACAGAAGGAAGGCTCGCCCAGGCGCTGGCGCAGGCACATGTGCAAGGGTTCCGGCGCATGGGAAAGCGACGTCTCGATGCGCTGCTCGCGGAGCGAGGGTTGTTCTCCTCGCGTAGCCGTGCAGCGGCCTCGGTGATGGCGGGAGAGGTGCGCGTGGGGGTCGCCGAGCGCCGCGCCCAGAAGCCGGGGGAGCTGGTCGACGATGGCGAGGAGCTGCACGTCCAGCAGGGGCCGAGGTATGTCTCGCGCGGAGGGATCAAGCTCGCGAACGCGCTCGACGCCACGGGGCTCGGCGTGGAGGGACGCCGCGCACTCGATGTAGGCGCCTCCACGGGAGGCTTCACCGACTGCCTGCTGCAGCGGGGCGTGAGCCGGGCGATCGCGGTGGACGTGGGCTACGGCACGCTGGCGTGGAGCCTGCGCAACGACCCTCGCGTGACGGTGCTCGAGCGCACCAACGCGCGCTCGCTGCGGCCGGAGCTGCTGCCGTATGCGCCCGACCTGGCGGTGATCGACGTGTCGTTCATCTCGCTTGCGAAGGTGCTCGGACCCGTGTTGAGCTGTCTCGCCGACGGTTATGACGTGCTCGCGATGGTCAAGCCCCAGTTCGAGGTCGGCCGTGCCCGGGTTGGCAAGGGCGGCGTCGTGCGTGAGAGCGAGGCGCGCCGCTCGGCGCTGATCGATGTCGGCCGCACGGCCCTGTCGCTCGGCGCCGGCGTCGTTGGTTTTGCCTCCTCCGGTCTGCCCGGGCCGAAGGGAAACCGAGAGACGTTCGTATGGCTCACCGATCCGCGCGGCCCGCGTCAGGCCGATCGCGCCGGTGCGCTCACCGAGCAGCGCGCGGATGAGCTCGAGCGGCTCGCGCGGGGGGTCGAGCCGTGAGGGAGTTCACGGTGCTGACGCATCGCAGACCGCAGGAGACGACGCCGGCCCTGCTCCGTCTGGCGGAGCTCGCGGCAGAGGGCGGCGCGAGGTTGCGGCTGGACCCGCGCGAGACGCAGCGGCACGCCCTCCAGGGTGGGCCCGGCCTCCAGGGTGGGCCCGGCCTCGAGCTCGACGCCCCGGTGAAGGACGATGTCGAGCTGTGCATCGCGCTCGGAGGCGACGGCACGATCCTACGCGCGCTACGCCTCTACCGGGGGACCGACGTTCCCGTGTTCGCGATCAACTTCGGCGAGATCGGCTTTCTCGCGACGGTCGAGCCGAACGAGCTGGAGGAGGGGATGCGCCGTGTGCTCGCGCGCGACTTCGAGCTGCTGCACCTGCCGGCGATCGTGCTCGACGGCGACGCGCTCGACTCGCCCGCCACGGCGACGGCGCGGGCGGCTGCCTCCGAACGCGCACAGGACGTCGAGCACCCGGGTCTCTCCGGCCAGGCGGCGGTCAACGACGTGGCCATCCACCGCAAGGTCGGCGAGCGCGTGGCCGCGCTGGCGTACGAGATCGAGGGCGAGGAAGTGGGCAGCGTGCGCTGCGACGGTCTCGTCGTCGCCACCCCGGCGGGGTCGACCGGCTACAACCTCGCCAACGGCGGGCCGGTGATGGCGTGGGGCGTCGAAGGCTTCGTCGTCTCCTTCATCGCGCCGCACTCGCTCACGGCGCGTGCGCTCGTGGTCGCACCCGGCGATCGGCTCACGATCCACAACCGTTCGGTCGAGCCGCTGGAGGTGGCGCTCGACGGGCGTCCGGCCGGAGAGATCGTGGCCGGGGGCAAGATCGACGCACGTTTCGTCGCGGAGATCGGCACGATCGCGCAGCTGCCCGGATCCTCGTTCTATCGGCGGCTGCGAGAGAAGTTCGGGCGCCTGGCGAGTTGAGTCCGGCGCCGCAGTCCGGCGCTGCGGACGAGGACGGCGGCGTTGCGGCGAGCGGTGAGACGCGGCGCGCGCGGGGCTCAGCTCCGATGCCCGCAGGCCAGCGCGGGCACCCGACCTAGGCGACCCAGGCGCTCGGTCCCGACCCTGCGTCGCCGGTCGTGGAGTGCTCGGAAGAGCCCTCGCGGTGCATCGAGCTCATGAAGTCGTCGAGCTGCTGGCGCGCAAAGCGGCGCTGGCCACCGGGCGTGCGGTAGCAGGCGATGTGCCCGGCGTCCGTCCAGCGACGAATCGTCGCCAGCGAGACGCCCAGGTAGCTCGCGGCCTGCGAGCTCGTGAAGACGAGCCGGCGGCTGTTGCGGGGAAGGGTGGCGCTGGTGGTCATTTGTTCGCCTGTCCGTTCGGTGTCGTGTGGGAGGGGAGAGGCTCTGGCGAGCCGCACCCTCCTCGTTGACTGTTTCGGCATCGGCGGCCGATGAGTTGAGCGCCGCAGAGCTTTGTGGACCTTTGATCGAGAGGATCGGTCGAACAGTGCCGGTCGGGCGGCCCCGGCGCCCCTGCCGATGAGGCCGATTGTCTGCGGCGAGGGCGAAAAAGCCCACTGTCACGGGCGCGGTTGTCCTGCGCTTGCAAGCAATCCTGCACAAACATCAACAGACTGGACATTTCGTCCGATCCTTCGCTATTCTTGAGCGAACCTACTCAAAGGTCGCGGATTTCCTGTGGATGGAGCTGACGGGGACCGCTTGATTCTGGGCCCCGAAAACCCGGGAGGGCAAGTCAAGTCCTGGGAGATGGAGATCACTATGGGTTACAGCCGTTAGATACGTATCGAGGCCGCGAAGGAAGCGGCCCTGCAGGATCGAAGGCGTCGCACTTGCGGCGCCTTCGTCGTTCTTCGTGTCTTGGCTGCGAAACCGGCCGAGTCGAGGCCGCGGTTCAGCTGACCCCGGCTTGGGCAAAGTTCCGCGCCCGGCGCTCGAAAGCCAGCTCGGCGTCGAACTCGGCTTGGTCGCTGTGAGCGAACGTGAGCGCGCCTTCGCGTGCGAGCAGGGCGATGAAGCTCTCAACCAGCTCGCTGTCGAGCTGGCGCCCCGCTACCCTGCGCAACTCGGTCATCGCATCCTGCGGGGTCATGGGCGAGCGGTAGCTCTCGCGAGCGGTGAGAGTGTCGTAGGTCGAGCAGATCGCCAGAATCCGCGAGGCCCGGGGGATCTCGTTGCCGATCAGCCCAGCCGGGTAGCCGCTGCCGTCGACGTGCTCGTGGTGATAGAGGATCGCATCGGCCACCGGGCCGTAGCCGTCGAGCCTGCCGACCAGCGTGGCACCATCCTGCGGGTGTCGACGGATCACGGCCCAGTCCTCGTCCGAGAGCACCTCGGCGTGCAGAATCCGGTCGGGAAGGGCGAACTTGCCGATGTCGTGAAGAAGCCCCGCCGTGTGGACGAGATCCTGTTCGCTCTCGCTGCAACCGGCCTCCTTGGCGAGCGCGCGCGCGTAGCGGGCAACGGCCGCGGCGTGGCGTGCGGTCGTACGATCACGCAGCGCCAGCGTCTCGACGAGTGTGCTGAGCACTCCGAGCTGAAGAGACGCGAGGTGGATCGAGCGTGCTTCCAGCTGATCGGCGCGATCCTCCGATCGCAGGAGTGCGCGCATCAGGTACTGAAACGCCAGGAGCACGAGGATCGATCCGAACAGGAGCGACATGCCGAGGTTCGTGTAGGCCATCGCGAGGACCGCGGCAAACGTGCCGAGCGCGATGTGGCCGGGTAGCAGCGGTACGAAGCCATCACGCACCTGACCGAAGAACGACCGCCCTTCGGTGATCCGCACGTCGACCGCCACCAGCACGAAGTTGAGCGCAAGCGTGACCATGTAGACGCCGAAGACGACCAGGGCGAAGCCGACGCCCTGCGTCAGCTTGTGGTCGGCAGCGCTGTGCACATCGCCGATCAGTGCCCCCACGAGCAGGCCGCCGGCCAGCGGGAAGGCGGCGTAGGTGGACAGGTTGTTGAGCCAGAGGGCAGGGGAGAGTCGCCTGACGGATGAGTTCAAGATCATCGCGGCGAGGCCGAAAGCGACGGCCGGCGCGGGTCCGAGCAGGGCCATCGTCAGCATCAGCGCGATGAACGAGGCCGACAGGTGCTGCCCGCGGATCGAGAGATCGAACTGCTCGGCGACGAGCGCCAGCGCGAGCAGCAGCGCCACAAGAGGCAGAGGCTGCCATTCTGCGCCGTGCGACAGCCACGCCGCGACGGCGACCGAACTGACCAGCAGCGTGCCCTCGGCTAGCCAGAGGAGACGTGTCGTGAGCTTATTGGCGAGCATGTCGTCGTCCTGGGGTACTTAACGGCCGACGCGGTGTCGCACTTAAGGTGTCCGCGAACTTCTCGACGCAGGGCGGATGCCGCGGACTACTCCCCTTTGGCGACGATTGGATCGATCGTGCCCGCCTCGCGACTGTAAGGCGACCAGTACGGCTCCTCCGCCAGGCCCACCCGCTTGGACTCCACGCCGTCGGCCGAAGACCGCTCGATGCCCAGCCGGGCGACGTGCACGAAGCCGACCGTCGTCGCGACCGCCCCGAGGCCGGTGAGCAAGAACGCCGTTCTGGGCGAGGTCAGCGCGACGAGCGCTCCACCCAGAGCGAGGCCGAGCGCCGGGCACAGCGCGCCGACGGATTCGACCGCGCCCATCATTCGTCCGAGCAGCGAGGGCGGGGTCATTCGTTGCACCGCGCTGATGAGCGACGCCCACTGCACGCCGTTTCCAAGTCCGCCGAGCACCCCTGCGACGCACGCGACCGCGACGGTCGGCGCCACGGAGAAGCCGACGTACGCGAGACCGACGGCAAGCGTGCCTGAGCTCAGCATCGCTCCCAGTGAGCGAGCGGGAGAACGGGCGAAGACGACGCTGCCGATCACTACGCCGACGCCCCACGAGGCGAGCAGCGCTCCATAGCCGCGATCGCCGGCGGCAAGGGCGACCTTCGCATACGGCACCTCGATTGGAGCGGCGGACTCGAAGAAGACGAGGGCCACGCCCTGAACGAGCAGCAGGGTTCGCAGTGCGGGGGCATCTTTGATGTATGCCCACGCGTCGAGCAGGCGCGTACGCACCGTTGCGCCCTCGACCTCCTCCACATGCGCGCGCAGATCGAACAACATCGCGGCACACACCAAGAACGAGGCCACGTCGATCAGCAGCGCCGTCGAGGCTCCCGCCCCTGCGACGACGGCCCCGGCGGCCGCTGGGCCGAGCACGAACGTGCCGGAGAAAGCGACGTTCAGAGTCGCGTTTGCCCCGCGCTCGGCTGCGGCGACCTCGGCCTCGAGCTGCTCGGGCGGCGTCGACGGAGCGCCGGCAGCGATCGCCTGCTCGCGCGCCGTGCGCGCAAGCACGGCTCGCAGGAGTGCGCTCGCGGCCAGCGCCGCCGTTCCGTCGATCGCGACGAGCACGAGGATCGCGGGCAGCCAGAAATTCCACAGCAGAACCACGAGCGCTCCCGTGACAAGCGCCTCGAGCACATACAGCCCGCTGAGCAGGCCGCGACCGCGCGAGGCCTCGACACGAGCCACAACGGCGGGAACGAGGAAAGCCGGCAGCACCTGCCCGGACGCCAGCAGCGCCGCCACCGCCAGCGCGCTGTGCGTGTGGTCGAAGACGGCCACAGACAGAGCGACGAAGCCGAACCACGTGCCTAGACGGTTGACCGCATATGCGCCGATGATCCGTCGCACGCGAGACGACTGCAGGGGGGAGGGCACGCCGCCACGCTACCGGCTGCTTGCGACGGGATTGCAACGTGCGTTTCGGCGTCTGCGCGGCTGCGCGGGGTCTCGCCTTGCCGGCGCCCAGGGAGAGCCGGTCGCGTCGGATCTCGTCAGCCGTTCGTGCGAGCCTGCCCGAGCGGACTCGGCGGATCGAGGGTCACAACGGGAAGCTCCGGATGACGGTTGGCGAGCAGCCGCATCAGCGACTCGGCGGGTATTTCGTCGAGCTCGCCGCTGAAGACCACCATGCTGCTCTGCGAGGCGCGGGCGACGACCTCCCAGAGGGCGCCTGCCTGCTCGAAAACGGTGCTGCGCGGCATCGACTCGCGCAGGTCGCGGAGCACCGCCTCACGGTCGGCGGGCGCGCCGCCGGCGACGAGGATTGCGCGCGGAGCGCCGGTCGGCGACTCGGCGGCTGCCTGAGTCGGGCGGCTCGTGAGCTCGAGGTGGCGCTGGCGGCGTTGGCGGTTGCCCGTTTTGGGCAGCAGTTGCAGCCTCGGACTCCCATACGACGACATCGTCTGGAACGCCAGCTGGCTCATGGCCTACATGATGAGCACTCTTCTGCCATGTTTCTGCCGTCTGAACGGTGCCGATCTTGTCGTCCTAAAGGTGCAGTCCTGTGTCGTCCCGCAAGGCCGACACAATCGGTCTTCACGACCCGGTACGGTGTCGCCATGGACGCAGACGCCGCCGGCGTCGATCGGCCGATCGACGTGATCATCGCCGACGATCACACTGTCGTGCGGGACGGAATCCGCGCGGTCCTCGAGCGGGAGAGGGGTGAGTTTCGCGTCGTCGCCGAAGCGGCGGACGTACCCTCGACGGTGCGCGAAGTGCGCGAGCACAAGCCCGATCTGCTCACGCTCGACCTGACTATGCCGGGCGGCTCGAGCCTCGCCGCGCTGCCCTCGTGCTTCATCGCGCACCCGCCGCTGGCCGTGGCGATCCTGACGATGCGCGAGGATCCCGAGTACGCACGACAGGCGCTGCGCGCGGGGGCGCGCAGCTATGTGCTCAAGGAGGCCGAGCCGGCGGAGTTGCTGCAGGCGTTTCGCCTGGCCGTCTCAGGCGGCAGCTACCTGCACCCCCGCCTCGGTGCGTTGATGGCCACAGGCGAGGAGGGATCCTCCGACGGCGTCGTGCTGAGCGAGCGCGAGCGCGAGGTCGTCAGGCTGATCGCAAACGGCTACACCAACCCCCAGATCGCAGAGGAGCTGCACGTCGCCGAGCGGACGGTGAAGACCTACCGGGCGAGGGCGATCGAGAAGCTGGGGTTCTCCTCCCGCGCCGAGATCACCGCCTACGTGCGGCGAATCGGGCTGGCCGAGTAACGGCTCACCCGCGCGGCGCGTTTATCGAGTCGCCGGCGCGCGAACGCGACGGCCGCTAGACCGAGGCTTCGGCGGCCTGCATGGCCTCCGCCGACGGGCGCCCTGCGAGCGGAACCAGCAGGCGGACGGTGGTGCCGCGCGTCGGCGCCGGGCCGAACTCCAGCTCGCCGCCGACCAGCTCGGCGCGCTCGCGCATGCCACCCATGCCGAAGCCGCCCTCCAGCCCATCGCCCCTCGGTCCGAGGCGGTCGGCGCCCGGCAGCCCCTTGCCGTCGTCGGTTACAGAGGCGCTGACGACGCCGCCCTCCTCGACGATCAGGACTTCGGCCTTGCTCGCTTCGGCGTGGCGGCTGACGTTGGTGAGCGCCTCTTGGACGATCCGGTAGATCGTGCTCTCGAGCTCGGGATCGAGCCGTCTCCCCTCGTCCTGGTTGAGCTCGATGTCGATGCTCACGTCGAGGCCGTCGATCGCCTGTGCGCGCCTGGCGAGCGCCTCCAGCGCCGCCGCCAGACCGAGATCGTCGAGCGCCGCCGGGCGAAGCTCGGTGATCAGGTGGCGCAGCCCGTCGATCTCGTTGCCGAGCCCGTCCAAGACGACGTCGACCGCCTCGCGCAGCGCCTCCGGGTCGGCGATGTCGCGGGCGTTGGCCAGCCGCAGCCTGAGCGCCCCCATTACCTGGATGCTCTCGTCGTGGATCTCACGCGCCCAGCGTGTGCGCTCGCGCTCGCGCGCCTCCATTCCATAGCGCAGCCGTTCGATCTCGACCGAGCGCTCGGCCGCGAGGCGCTGCGCGACGCTCGTCGCGAAGGCTCGCAGGGCGTCGCGATCGGGCCCGCGAAAGCCTTTGTCGGTGCGCAGCGCGATCACCAGCCCGCCACCCTGACCTTCCATGCTGAGCGGCTCCACGAGCGCGGCGCGGACCTCGACCCCGAGTTCGTGCAGCCACAGCGCGTCGCGGCCGCGTGGACGCTCGAGCGCCACCGGCTGACCGGTCGCGTAGAGGTCGCCGAGCGCGCTCCCCTCGACCGGCACGATGCGCACGCGCACGGTCGAGCTGCCGGCGGACGCCGCGACGCGCAGCTCGCCGCGCTCCTCGATCACGACCAGCAGCGAGTCGGCGTCGAGCAGCGCAAGCCCGCGGTCGGCCATCAACCTCAGCAGCCACAGCTCCGATCCGGTGAGCACGATCTGATTATGCAGGTCCGTGCGGCCGTCCGAGCACGGGCGGCGAGGACCCGGGCATCCCGGCGGCCGTTTCGGCGCCGTTGCCGCGCCGCGCAGCCAAGCGTGCCTGCTCGAGCAGCTCCTCGGCGCCGAGCTCCTCGTGCCAGGCCGCAAGGCCAACCGAGATGCGAAGCGGCCGGCGCGCACCGTCCACTTCGACCTTGATCGTGCGCAGGCGCTCGAGCGCGCGCCGCGCGACGACCTCGCCGCGCTGCCCGTCCGCGCCGGGGAGGATCAGCATCAGCTCGCCCTCGCCGGGCCGGCCCACGCGGTCAAAGCCGCGTACCTGAGCTGCGAGCGTCCTGGCCACGTAGGCCAGCGTCTCCTGCGAGAGCTCGCTGCCGTGCTCGCGAGCCAGCTCCTCGAGGTTGCCGATCGTCACGAGCAGGCAGCTGAGCGGCGTCTCGTGGCGCCCGGCGCGGTTGATCTCCTCCTCGAGGCGCTCATGCATCTCCTCGGCGGACAGGCAGCGGATCCGCACGGGGGGCGGCTCTGGGCTCGGATTGTTGTCGCTGGCAGCCATGCCTTGTGCGGACGTGTGCGGGCTCGGCGGTGGCTGGGCCGATCCCGCGTCGCCACAGGTTACGTCCCTTATCGTCAGGCGGAAGCGACCTCTACAGTGCCGGCGGCATCGCGACGGGCGCCCACCGGGGAGCGCACCCGAGATCCGTCGGAGTGCGCTGGTACACCTGCCCGGTGCTGTCCGAGCTGCGCGTCGAGAACCTCCTGCTGATCGAGCGGGCCCAGCTGCGCCTCGCGCCGGGGCTCAACGTGCTCACGGGCGAGACGGGCGCCGGAAAGACAGTGCTCGCCCATGCGCTCGATCTGCTGCTCGGCGGCAGGGCGCGCGCCGGGATCGTGCGCCCCGGCGCCGAGGAGGCCTACGTCGAGGGGATCTTCGAGCTGCCAGCGACGCTGCCCGAGCAGTTCGCCGAGCGCCTTGCGCCCGACGCGCAGGAGATCGTGCTCGCGCGTCGCGTGAGCGCGGACGGGCGCACCCGCGCGTACCTCAACGGGCGCGCCGCGACGGTCGGCGAGCTGCGGGACCTCGGCGGCTCGCTGATGTCCTTCTACGGCCAGCACGAGCATCGCAAGCTGACGATCGCCGCCCAGCAGCTCGGGCTCCTCGACGAGCTGTGCGGCGCCGAGCAGACCCTGCGGTTGCGAACGTGCGCGGAGGCGTACGCCGAGGTCCGCCGCCTGGAGCAGAGGCTCGAGCACCTGCACGAGCTCGACGGCGCGCGTGAGCGCGAGCTGGACCTGCTCGAGTTCGAGCTTGGCGAGATCGACGCCGCACGGCCCGACGGCGACGAGCACGAGGAGCTGCTCGCACGGCGCGAACGCGTGCGCCGCGCCGACGCGCTCCGCTCGGCGGCGGGCGCGGCCGCGCAGGCGCTCGCGCCCGAGGACGCCGTCGGCGGTGGGCTCGGGTCGAGGTTGGCGCAGGCCGGGGCCGGCCTGGGCGCGCTGCAGGGCGTCGATCCGAGCCTGGACGTCCTGGCCGAGCGCGTGCGCGCACTGGCGATCGAGTCGGACGACCTCGCCGGTGAGCTGCGCTCCTATGCCGAGGGTGCAGACCAGGGGGACACTCCGGCCGACGGGCTGACGCTCGACGCGATCGAAGAGCGTCTTGCGGCGGTCGAGCGCCTGATCCGCAAGCACGGCGGCAGCATCGAGCGCGTGCTCGAGCACGCGGCCGAGGCCCGCGCGCGCCGCGACCAGCTCGCCGGCGCCGAAGTGGCGCTCGAGCAGACGGGCGAGCTCCTCGGGGAGGCGCGCTCAACGCTCGAGCAGCGGGTGCTGGCGCTGCGGGCGGCGCGCGAATCGGCTGCTCCTCAGCTCGAGCGCGGCGTGCGCGAGCAGCTGGCCGCGCTGGCGATGCCCGACGCATCGTTCGAGGTCGCCTTGAGCGCACGCGAGGCCGGGGCTTCGGGTGGCGATTCCGTCGAGTTCCTGATCGCTCCCAACCCGGGGGTGCCGGCGGCGCCGCTGCGTGAGATCGCCTCGGGTGGCGAGCTCTCGCGCGTGATGCTCGCGCTTGTGACCGCCGGCGCTCGCGCGGCGCCCGGCGCGAAGCGGGCCAAGGCGCGGCGCGCCGGCGGGCACGAGCCGCCCCCCTCCGGTGAGACGCTCGTGTTCGACGAGATCGACGCCGGCATCGGTGGCCATGCCGCGCGCGCGGTCGGTGCCCGCCTGCGCGAGCTGGGTCGCACGCGCCAGCTGCTGTGCATCACGCACCTGCCGCAGATCGCCTCGCTCGGGGACCGCCACTTCTCGATCGTCAAGGAGACCGCCGATGAGCTTGCGCGCACGACGGTGGTGCAGCTCGAAGAGCGCGAGGTGGTCTCCGAGCTCGTGCGCATGCTGGGGGCGGATGCAGAGGACGCCGCCGCGCGGCGTCACGCCAGGGATCTGCGGCGCGCGGCCTGAGCAGGGGTTTCGGCGCCGGCGCCGGGTGCGCCCGACGTCCCCGGGCGTTACTCTCGGATGGATGGCCTCGACGCGACCGAGCCCTTCCGTGCCGATTTCCGACGGCGCGCTTGCGGGGATGCCTGGGCCGATCGTCCCGCCCGCAAGGCGCATGGTCGCGCGTACGGTCAGCGGTCCGGTCCGCTCGGGGCGGCGCACGAAGCTGCTCGTCAAGCACCTCGTGCGCGGCGACATCGCGCTGATCGACCACGAGGACGTCGACCGCGTCTCGGCGGAGGAGCTGATCGCGGCCGGCGTCGGGGCGGTGTTGAACTGCCGCGCGTCCTCCTCGGGCACCTACCCGAACCTCGGGCCGCAGCTGCTCGTCGAAGCGGGCATCCTGCTGCTCGACCTGCCCAACGACGCGCTGTTCGAGCTGCTCGACGACGGCGACCCGCTCGTGATCGTCGTCGAAGGACCCGCCGAGGAAGTGACCGGCGAGGTGCTGCGCAAGGGACAGCTGCTGGCGCGTGGCGAGGTGCTCGGCCTCGAGCGCGTACGCGCCGAAACGGACGAGCGGCGGCGCGAGATCGGCGAGGCGCTCGAGCGCTTTGCCCACAACACGATCGAGCACATGCGCGAGGAGCGCGAGCTGCTCGCCGGCAGGTTCGAGCTGCCGCGCTTCGCGACGGACTTCCGTGACCGCTCGACGCTCGTTGTCGTGCGCGGGGTCGAGCACCAGCGCGATCTGCGCGCGCTGCGGCCCTTCATCCGCGACATGCGGCCGGTGATCGTCGCGGTCGACGGCGGCGCGGAGGCGCTGCTCGAGGAGGGGCTGACGCCGGACATGATCGTGGGCGACATGGACTCCGCCGGGGAGGCGGCGCTTCGCTGCGGGGCCGAGCTGGTCGTCCACAGCTATCGCGACGGGCGGGCCCCAGGCCGCGAGCGCCTGGAGCAGATGGGCGTGCCGTACAAGCTCGCGCCGGCGCCGGGCACCAGCCAGGACGTGGCGATGCTGATCGCCGCCGAGAAGGGCGCGAGGCTGATCGTCTCGGTCGGGTCTCAATTCAATCTCGTCGACTTCCTCGACCGCAACCGCAAGGGAATGTCCTCGACATTCCTGACGCGCCTGCGGATCGGCGAGATACTCGTCGACGCCAAGGGTGTGAGCCGGCTCTACCGCCCGCAGCCGGGCCTGACGCCGCTGTTCGTCGTGATCGCGGCGGGGCTGATCGCGCTGATCGCGGTCGTGTGGATGACGCCGGCGCTGCGCGACGTCGCGAACCTGCTCTGGCTCAAGCTCCAGCTGCTGCTGGGCGGCTGAGCGCCCAGTCCGCCCTTCGTGTTCGACTTCCGCTACCACGCGCTGTCGCTCGCCGCGGTGCTGCTCGCGCTCGCGGTCGGCGTCGTCATCGGCGTCGCGATCGGCGACTCCAACCTGGTCTCCTCGGCCAAGAGCGGGATCGTTCACGATCTCAGCTCGGAAGTGAGCGGCGCCCAGCACCAGGCCGAACAGCTGCGCACGCAGCTGAGCAACGAGGAAGCCTTCGCCAACGACCTGTATCCGATCGCCGTGCACGGGTTGCTCGGCGGCCGGAGCGTGGGGCTCGTGTTTCTCGGGGCGCCCTCCAACGGCGTCAACGGCTTCGTGCGCGCGGCGGTGACGCAGGCGGGAGGCGATCTGACGTCGGTCGTCGCGGTGCGCGAGCCGCTCGACCTCGCCGGGATCGCGCGCCTGGCCGCCGGCACGCGCTTCGCCGCAATCGCTCCGCCGGCGGAAGCGCAGGAAACGTCGTCAACGGGGACGACGGGCGGCGAAGAACCATCCCGCAGCCCAGCGCAGGGCGAACTGCTCGAAGGCTTTGGTGAAATCGTCGGCAGGCAGCTCACAAGCGGCGGAGCCGCAATCGAACGCGAGCTGATCAGCCGGGTGCGCTCCAGGCTGATGAGCGCCTTCGACGGCCAGCTCGGCCGGCTCGACGGGCTGGTGATACTGCGCAACGACCCGAGCACGCTCACGCCCGAACAGGCCAAGGCCTCGTCCCAGTTCGAGACCGGGCTGCTGGCCGGCGCCGCCAAGGTCGGCATCCCCGTCGTCGGGGTAGAGCTGACGAACACCGAACCCTCGCAGATCCCGTGGTACCAGGGCAAAGACCTCGCGAGCGTCGATGACCTCGACACGACCGCCGGTCAGGCGGCGCTCGTCTACGCGCTGACCGGCTCGCGCGGGGCCTACGGCACGAAGTCGACCGCCGACTCGCTGCTGCCCAACGTCGTCGGCAGCACCACCCCGGCGCCGTGATCGGCATCCGGTCGCGCCGCTAGCTTCAAGCAATGCACGCGCTCCCGGCCCTGATCGCGCTCGCGCTCGCCGCGATCATCGCGCCAGCGCTGCTGAGAGCGCTCGAGCACGGCGGGCACACGCAGCTCAACTACCGCCGACGGGCGCTGGCGTTCCCGTTCGGCGTGCTCGTGCTGGTGGCCGCGGTGCTGGCGCTGGTCCCGCTCACCCTGCTCGAGCGCCTCGCCTCCAGCGAGGTGTTCCACCGCGAGATCGTGGCGGTGATGCTGTACTCGACCGGGGTCCTCGCACTGGGCCTCGTCGACGACACGCTCGCGCCAGAGGCCTCGCGCGCCCGCGGCTGGCGCGGTCACGCGGCGGCTCTGATGCGCGGCGAGGCGTCGACCGGCGTCTTGAAGGCGGCCGGCTCGCTGGGGCTCGCTCTGTTCGCGATGAGCTACCTCGACCTGTCGAAGGCACGCTGGCTGCTCGCCGCCGGTGTGCTGGTGCTCGCCACCAACGTCTTCAACCTGCTCGACCTGCGGCCAGGCCGCTCGATCAAGGCGCTGGTGCTGCTCGGCGCAGGGTTGACGATCGGCTCGGCGGAGCTGCGGCCGCTGTGGTCGCTGGGGCTGTTCGCCGCCCCGGCGCTCGTGGCCGGCGTCTACGACCTGCGCGAGCGGGCGATGCTCGGTGACACCGGCGCCAACCTGCTCGGCGCCCTCGCCGGCCTGTGGCTCGTGCTGACGCTGTCGGGCACCGGGCAGCTGATCGCGCTGGCCGTGCTCGCCGCGATCACCGTCTACGGCGAGCTTCGCTCAATTTCCGGGTTTGTCGAACGGACTCCGGGGCTGCGCCAACTAGACTCCTGGGGCAGGCCCGCATGACCTCGCAATACTCCGACCGACACGCCCAGGTCCCAAGCGACACACGCTTCATCTTCGTGACCGGCGGCGTCGTCTCCTCGCTCGGCAAGGGCATCGCGGCCGCCTCGATCGGCCGCCTGCTGGTCGCCCGCGGGCTCAGCGTCGGCCTGCAGAAGTTCGACCCCTACATCAACGTCGACCCCGGCACGATGTCGCCCTACCAGCACGGCGAGGTGTTCGTGACCGAGGACGGCGCCGAGACTGACCTCGATCTGGGTCACTACGAGCGCTTCACCGACGCCAACACGAGCCGCGCCTCGAACGTCACGGCCGGCGGCATCTACGACACGGTGATCCGCCGCGAGCGCCGTGGCGACTACCTCGGCGGCACCGTCCAGGTCGTTCCGCACATCACCGACGAGATCAAGCAGCGCATCGCCCTGATCGCCGAGTCCAGCGACGTCGACTTCGTGATCACCGAGATCGGCGGCACCGTCGGCGACATCGAGTCGCTCCCCTTCCTCGAGGCGATTCGCCAGTTCCCCGTCGACGTGGGGCGACGCCGCTGCCTGTTCATCCACCTCACGCTCGTTCCCTACATCGGCCACGCCGGCGAGCTGAAGACGAAGCCGACGCAGCACTCGGTCAACGAGCTGCGCCGCATCGGCATCGCGCCCGACATGCTGATGTGCCGGTCCGAGGGCTCGCTCTCGCAGGAGATCCGCAAGAAGATCGCGCTGTTCGCGAGCCTGCCGACGGAGGCGATCGTCTCGGCGCGCGACGTGGACGACATCTACAAGGTGCCGCTCACCTTCCGCGAGCAGGGCGTCGACGACTTCATCCTCGAGCAGTTCGGGATGGACGCGCCGGCACCCGAGCTCTCGAGCTGGGAAGAGTCGATCGAACGCTCCGAGCGCGCTGGCCGATCTGGGATCGGTCAAGCCGTGCGGATCGCGCTCGTCGGCAAGTATGTGCAGCTCGAGGACGCCTACCTCTCCGTCTCGGAGGCGCTTCGCCACGCGGCCTCGTCGAAGGACAGCGCCGTCGAGATCGACTGGATCGACTCCGAGCAGCTCGAGGGCGCGGATGACGCCGTCCGCGAACGCCTGGAGCGGGCCGACGGCATCCTGATCCCGGGGGGCTTCGGCGGGCGCGGGATCGAGGGCAAGATCGCCGCCGCCCGTGTGGCGCGCGAGCAGCACATTCCCTACCTCGGCATTTGCCTGGGCATGCATGTCGCCGTCGCCGAGTTCGCCCGCCACGTCGCCGGGATGGAGGGCGCGAACTCGACCGAGATGGATGTCGAGACGCCCTACCCGGTGATCGACCTGCTGCCCGAGCAGAAGGAGGTCGCCAACCTCGGCGGGACGATGCGCCTCGGCGCGGACCCGATCAAGCTGCACCACGGCTCGCGCGTGCGCGAGATCTACGGCGAGGCGGTCGTGTACGAGCGCCACCGCCACCGCTACGAGGTGAACAACCTGCTGCGAAAGCGCCTGGAGGCGGCTGGACTGCGGGCCTCGGGCACCTCGCCCGACGAGCGACTGGTCGAGGTGATCGAGCTCGGCGAGCATCCGTTCTTCGTGGCCTCGCAGTTCCACCCGGAGTTCAAGTCGCGCCCGGAGCGTCCCGCTCCGCTGTTCCGCGACTTCATCGCCGCTGCGCTCGAGCGCGCCGCCGACGGTCGGTCCGACCGCGAGGCGGCGCGTGGACCCGATGATCGGGTCGGCGAGCGCGCAGACGTGCTGTGAGGCTCGACGCCGTGGACTCGCGCGTCGGCGAGCTCGAGCGGCGCTACCTGAACGGCACGTTCGCGGAGCTGTGCCGGATCGAAAGCCCGTCGGGCAGCGAGCGGGCATGCGCCGAGCGGGTGATCGCCGAGCTGCGCGCGCTTGAGGTCACCGCGCACGAGGACGATGCGGCCGCCCGCGCGGGCTCGGACTGCGGCAATCTGCTCGCGCGCGTTCCCGGCGCCCGGACCGGTGCAGCCGACGAGGAGCGCCGCTCGCTGCTGCTGTGTGCGCACCTCGACACGGTTCCTCTGCTCGCTCCGGTCGAGCCGGTGCTCGTCGCCGGCTTCTGGGAGAACGAGAACGAGGGCGTGCTCGGAGCCGACAACAAGGCCGCCGTTGCCGTGCTGCTGGCGCTGGCTCGCCACGTGCGCAGCCACGGGGCGCCGGTGGACCTCGAGCTGCTGTTCACCGTCGGCGAGGAGACAGCGCTCGCAGGCGCGCGCGCCTTCGACGTCTCCGCCCTGCGCAGCCGGCTCGGCTACGTCTTCGACCACGCCACGCCGATCGGCGAGCTCGTCGTCGACTCGCCCACGCACTTCCGCATCGAGGCCGACTTCCATGGCGCCGCTGCGCACGCAGGGATCCGACCCGAGCAGGGACGCAGCGCGATCGCCGCGGCGGCCCACGCGATCTGCGGTCTGCCGCTCGGGCGGGTTGACGATCAGGCCACGGTCAACGTCGGCACGATCGCCGGAGGGACCGCCATGAACGTCGTGCCAGAGCGTTGCACCGTGGTGGCCGAGGTTCGCGCCATGCGCGACGATCGCGCCGAGGCGGTCGTGGCCGAGGTGGTCCAGCGGATGCACGAGGCGGCCAACCTGCCCCAGTGCGAGTGCGACGTGGACGTTGCCGTGGAGCGGACGTTCTCGGGATTTCACCTGACCGGCTCGCGCCCGGCCGTCCGGGCGGCCGAGCGCGCGCTCGCCGCCTGCGGCTACGAGCCCATCCGGATAGCGAGCGGCGGGGCCTCCGACGCCAACGAGCTGCTCGCCCGCGGCGTTGAAGTCGTCAACCTCGCCAACGGCACCGAGCGCAACCACGAGCCGGGCGAGCGCGTGAGCGCAGCGGCGCTCGAGGGCATGCTCGACGTCGCGCTGGCGCTGCTCGATGCGGCCGCCGACCCGGCGCTGGACTCGGCGCGCTAGGTTCGGGCGCGATGCTCAAGCTCCGCCGCGCGATCGTGGTCGAGGCCGAGCCCGCGCCGCCCGGCGCAACGCCCTCCGCCGCGCCCGCGAGCGCGGGCGGCGCGGCGCCGGCCGATCTCGCGGCGCCGGAGCAGCGCCTGTTCGTCGAGTTGAGCGATGCGCCGGGGACGCGCCGGCCGGCGATCGCCGACGTCGGGTTGCTCGGACGGACCGAGGTCGGCGACGAGGTGATCGTCAACGTCGAGGCGCTCGACCTCGGACTCGGCTCGGGCGGGTTCGACGTCGTCCATGTCAATCTCACGCGTGGCCTGGCCGCAGGCGCGACGCCGGAGATGCCGGCCGCGCACGTGATGAAGCTGAACTACACGAGCCTTCAGCACACGCTTGCCCCGGTCGAGGAGGCTGCGCGCAGCGGCGCTGACGCCGCGTCGAGCGGGCTCGGTCTGCCGCTCGAGCGCCCCGTGGGCGTGCTCGCCCTGCACGGGCAGCTCGCCGCCGTCGCGTGGGCATTCGCCGCGGCCGCCCCGGACCGCAGGCTCGGATACATCCAGACCGGGGGCGGGGCACTGCCCGGCGGACACTCGCACGCGGTGCGTGAACTGCGTGGGCGCGGCCTGCTCGCGGGTCACGTGACGGCCGGCGCGGCGTTCGGGGGTGAGGGCGAGGCGATCACGACGGAGGGCGCACTGCACCACGGCATCCGCGCGCTCGGCTGGGACGCCGTCGTGTGTGGGCCAGGCCCGGGGATCGTCGGCTCGGCCTCGCCGCTCGGCCACGGCGGCCTCGCGGCGCTCGACTCGGCGCACGCGGCCCTCGCGCTCGGGGCGCCCGCGCTGATCGTCGCGCGCATGTCCTCGGGAGACGAGCGCGCACGCCATCGCGGCATCTCCCATCACACGTTGACAGTGCTCGACCTGCTGCTCGAGCCGGTCACCGTCGCGCTGCCGGCCGGGATGCGCTCGCCCGTGGGAGCCGACCTGCGCGCCGGTCTCGATTCCGTGTTCGGCGACGAGTCCAGCGCCCGTCCGGCGCTCGCGCGCGGGGTCGAGCGCCCCGTTCGGATCACGCGTCACGACTGGCGCCGCGCGACGGTCGATCTGCCCGGCTACGCCGCGTCAGGGCTGCCGGCGAGGACGATGGGGCGCACGCTGTCCGAGGATCCGCTGTTCTTCGGAGCGGCTCTGGCGGGCGGTGTGGTGCTGGCCGAGCTCACCGCCGGGGTCCTGAGGGAGGGGCAGGGCACCCCTGGGGCCGCCGCATGAGCGGCTCGGGCTTCGAGCTGCTCGGCGGCGAGAGCGTCTACAAGGGCAGGATCGTCGACGTGCGCGTCGAGCGCTTCCGACACGCCGACGGCGAGGAGGTCTCGCGTGAGATCGTCAGGCACGGAGGGGCGGTGGCGATCGTCGCGCACGACGAGCGACAGGTGTGGCTGGTGCGCCAGCCGCGCGAGGCCGTGGAGGAGCCGGCGCTCCTCGAGATCCCGGCCGGACGTCTCGACGTGGCGGGCGAGGAGCCGGTCGCGGCCGCTCGGCGCGAGCTGGCTGAGGAGATCGGCAAGGGCGCCGATCGCTGGCGGCCGATCGTCACCTACTACACCGGGGCCGGGTTCACCGACGAGCGCGTGCACCTGTTCGAGGCGACCGGGCTGCACGAGGCGCACGCCGAGAGCGAGGAGAACGAGCGGATCGAGCTCGTGCCGTGGCCGCTGGCCCGGCTCGACGATGCGCTCGCAGAGTGTCGTGATGCGAAGACGCTGATCGGCCTCTGCTGGCTGGCGCGCAGGCTGAACGGCTGATTGCACCGTCAAGGAGGCTCGCGGCCGGACGCGAAGGTCAAGCGGTGGGCACTGCGGATCTCGTCTCCTCGCCGGCGCCAGGCGAGATCGCCGAGCGCGGCGCGGTCCTACGCGACGGCCGGGCGCGCCGCCGCGGCGGATCGCAGGGCCAGCGTGGAGGTCGCGGCGGCGTCGAGTCGCTGCTAATCGACTTCCTGGCCTATCTCGAGCTCGAGCGGGGGCTCTCGCGCAACACGCTCGAGGCCTATCGCTGCGACCTGCTGCAGCTCGGCGACTTCCTCGAGCGTCGCGGCGTGCGCGTGAGCGACGCCACGCACCGCGACCTCGCGGCATTCCTTTCCGAGCTCTCCAGCGGCGCGCCGGCGGGCGGGGCGCGCAACGGAACACGCGCGAACGCCGCCGGGCGCGACGGCGGCGCGAGGCCCCCGGTCGCGGCGGCCACGCTCGGGCGCAAGGTCGCATGCCTGCGTTCGTTCTATCGCCACCTGCGCCGCGAGGGCGTGATCGAGCACGACCCGACGGCCGACCTGCACGGCCCACGAAAGACCCAGCGCCTGCCGCGCGTGCTCACGCGCCAGGAGGTCGCACGGCTGCTGCGCGATCCGAAGGGCACCGAGCCGCTGGCGCTGCGCGACCGTGCGCTGCTGGAGGTCATGTACGCGTGCGGGTTGCGCGTGTCCGAGGTGACCGGCCTCGAGCTTGGCGACGTCGATCTAGAGGAGGGGATGCTCTGCGCCCGCGGCAAGGGCTCCAAGGAACGGCTCGTGCCGATCGGCAGGCAGGCAATCGCGGCGCTCAGTGCGTACAGCGCCCGTGGTCGTCCGGCGCTGCTGGGCGCGCGTACGGAGTCAAAGCTGTTCCTCAACAGGCGCGGCGGTGGTCTGACACGCCAGGGGCTGTACAAGATCGTGCAGGGCCACGCGCGCGGCGCGGGCCTGCAGGAGCGGATGAGCCCGCACACGCTGCGCCACTCCTTCGCCACGCACCTGCTGGCGGGTGGCTGCGATCTGCGCTCGCTGCAGGAGATGCTGGGGCATGCCGACCTGGCGACGACGCAGGTCTACACGCACCTCTCGGCGGAGCGGCTCAAGGACGCCTACTTCAGCGCGCACCCGCGCGCGTCCTCGCGTTGAGCATGGCGGCCCCGATGCGCGCGCCGCCGGAGGCAAGGGCGTTCGTGATCGTGATGGACGCGTGCGGCGTCGGCGCGCTGCCCGATGCCGGGGAGTACGGCGACGAGGGGACGAACACGCTCGCTCACGTCGCCCAGGCCGTCGGGGGCCTCGAACTGCCCGCGCTCGCGGGCCTCGGACTTGGCACGCTGCTCGCGCTCGACGGTGTGCCGACGGCGAGCGACCCGGCGATCCACGGGCGCCTTCACCCGCTCGGACCGGGCAAGGACTCGGCCACGGGGCACTGGGAGCTGATGGGCGCGGTGCTCCCGCGAGCGCTGCCGACCTACCCGGATGGCTTTCCGCCGGAGGTGATCGAGCGTCTGGTGGGCGTGACCGGTCACGCGCTGATCTGCAACCGCCCGTACAACGGGATCGCGGCGATCGAGGACTTCGGCGCCGAGCACCTGCGCACCGGGGCGCTGATCATCTACACCTCGCAGGACTCCGTGCTCCAGCTCGCGGCGCACGTGGATCGCGTGCCGCCGCCCGATCTCTACCGTGCCTGCGAGGCCGCGCGCTCGGCGATGAGCGGCGAGCACGCCGTCGGACGCGTGATCGCACGGCCATTCGGCGGCGTTGAGGGTCACTTCGAGCGGACCGAGGGCCGGCGCGATTTCGCGCTCGCGCCGCCCGGACGAACCTATCTCCAAGAGCTGGCGGACGCCGGCGTGGAGGTCCACGGGGTCGGCAAGATCCACGACCTGTTCGCCGGCGTGGGCGTCGCCCACAAGCACGCCGGCGCCTCCAACGCGCAGGCGCTCGCCAACGTCGACGCGCTGCTCGAGCGCCTCACCGGCGGGCTGATCTTCGTGAACCTGATCGAGACCGACCAGATCTACGGCCACCGCAAGGACGTGCAAGGCTTCGCGGGAGCTCTGCACGAGCTGGACAGGCACATCGGCCGCTGGCTGCCCGGGCTGCGCGAGCGCGACCTGCTGATCCTGACGGCCGACCACGGCGTCGACCCGATCCAGGCCGGCACCGACCACACGCGCGAGTATGTACCGCTGTTGGCGGTCACCGGACAGATGGCGGCCGCCCGCGCGCGCGGGGGAGGCTACGAAGGTCGCCGCCACGACGGACCGCTGGCGGACGTCGGCGCGAGCGTCCTCTGGTGGTTGACCGAAACCAGCGCAGAGAGCCTGCCCGGGGAGGCGTTCGTCGGCCCAACATAAGCTGGGCAGGTGCCAGAGCTGCCGGAGGTGGAGACGATCAGGGGCCAGCTGGCCCCTCACGTCGAGGGGCGCCGCCTCGCACGCGTGGAGATCCGCGACCCGCGCTGGTCGCGTCCGCTGGCGCCGTCCGAGCTCGCCGCCGCGCTGGAGGGCCGGCGCGTGGAGTCGCTGGGCAGGCGCGGCAAGTACCTGCTGTGGCACCTGAGCGGCGACGTGCACCTCGCCCAGCACCTGCGCATGACCGGCGCCGTGCTGCTCGACCCGGACCCCGAGCCGCGGCACACCCGGGTACGCATCGAGCTCGAGCCGAGCGCTCGCCTCGCGATCGTGGATCCGCGGCGCTTCGGCACCGGCGAGCTGCTGCTCGGGAGCCCGGCGCTCGAGCAGTTCCTCGCCGCCAGGCTCGGCCTCGAGCCGTTCGGCGATCGGTTCACGGCCGAGCGCCTGGCGGAGATGGCGCGCGGGCGCGTGGCCCCGATCAAGGCGTTCCTGCTCGACCAGCGCCACGTCGCGGGCGTCGGCAACATCTATGCCGACGAGGCGCTGTTCCGAGCCCGCGTGCATCCGCTGCGACAGGCCGGACGGCTGACGCGGGAGCAGTACTCGCTCCTCCGCGACGGCATAGTCGCCTCGTTACAGGCGGGCATCGACGCTCGCGGAGCCTCGATCGACGACTTTCGCCACATCGACGGCGTGAAGGGCTCGTTCCAGGACCGGTTCCTAGTGCACCTGCGCGAGGGGGAGCCGTGCGTGCGCTGCCGGACGCCGATCGTGAAGATGGTCGTGGCCGGCCGCGGGACCTACGTGTGCGAGAGCTGTCAGCCGCGGCCGCGCCGCCGTAGGGTTGCGCGCCCGCACGCGCCGCTCGCCGCGCCCGGCGCCTGAGTGCTGCCAGCGCTCGCCAGGTTGAGATCGCCGCGCGGCGGGGCCGCCCTTACGAGCGCAGCAGCTCGTCTAGCCGGCCGTTCTCGGCGGCCGCCTGCAGCTCGGCGAAGCCGCCCAGGAGCTCGTCGTCGATGAGCACCTGGGGGAAGCTCATCATGCCGGTCTTGCGCGCAAGCTCGACCCGCCCGGCGGGGTCCTTGGACAGGTTGACCTCCGCGTACTCGACCCCGCGCGCGTCCAGCAATCCCTTGACGCGCCTGCAGAAGGAGCAGGGGTCGGTCGAATAGACGGTGATGTTGCTCATTACTTCACAAAGTATAGCGGGCGAGGGGGAAGTCAACGGCCGCCGCCGGCTCAGCGACTCGATCGAGCCGCTGAGCATGCCTCGCCCGATCGAGTGCCCCCGAGCGTCGCCATACGCCGGCGCGAGCGAGGCTGTCGGATCGATCGATCAACATGAGGGAGTGGCCGGAAGAGCAGTCAAGACGGAGGCGGTCGTGCTGCGCTCGATGCGCTACGGCGAGGCCGATCGCATCCTGCATTTGTACACGCCCGGCCGCGGCCGTGTGGGCGCGATCGCGAAGGGCGTGCGCCGCGCGCGCAGCCGCTTCGGCGGACGCCTCGAGCCGTTCTTCAGGCTGCGCATCGAGCTGCACGAAGGTCGCGGCGAGCTGCTGACGGTGACCGGCGCGGAGACGGTCGACGGGCATCGGCGCCTGCGTGAAGACGCCCGCGCACTCGACGCGGCCGCGCGCGCGTGCGACGCGGTCGGGCGCCTGTTCGAGACCTCCGAGCCGCACCCGGGCGTGTTCAACCTGCTGTGCCGCAAGCTCGCGTTGCTCGATGAGCAGGCGGGAGGGCGCGCGCCGGATGGCGCCGGAGCGCCGGTCGCGGCGCGCGCGGGCGCGCTGGCCTTCCGCCTGAAGCTGCTGCTCGCGGCGGGGCTGGCGCCGCAGCTGGCCGCGTGCGCCTCGTGCGGGGAGCCCGAGGGGCTCGTGGGCTTCTCCGGCGCCGCCGGCGGGGTCGTGTGCGGCGCCTGCGAGGCCGCCTCGTTCCCGCTCGGCGAGCAGGCCTACCGGTTCATGACCGATGCCTTCGGATCGCCGCTGCACGAGGCGCCGAACGCGCCGGAGCAGGCGCTCGGTCAGGTGGAGCGTGCGATCTCGACGACGCTCGAGCACCATGCGCACCTGCGGCTGATGCCGGCCGCTGCCGGCACGAGCTGAGCCGGTATCTTGGCGCCCATGGACGAGGGCCGGCCGATCGCCTACCAGATGCTCGACGAGGGCGTGCCGGTGTTGGCGTCGGACGGCGAGCAGGTCGGCACGGTGGGCGCCGTGCTGAGCGCGCCCGAGAAGGACGTCTTCCACGGCCTGCTGATCAACACGCCCGGGCACGGCATCAGGTTTCTCGAGGCGGCCGCGATCGACTCGATCCACGAACGGGGCGTCGACCTGCGGATCGACGCGGGGGCCGCCGCGAGCCTGCCGCCGCCCGAGCACGCGGCGCCGGTCTACGACGAGGATCCGGCGCGCCAGCAGGGCTGGCGCCATTGGGTCAACGCCCTCACCGGGCGGGGTGACTGGGACCGCGGGGCGCGCTGAGGGATGGTCCGCAGCGCGGCGGCCTGGAACGGCCGCGGGCGCTGCCAGAATCGAAGGATGAGCACGACCGAGCGACTCGAGACGGTGGCGGCCGCCTTCGCCGAGCGTGTGCGGGAGCGGGAGCGGGAGCTGCTCTCGCCGCTCGCCGCGCGCTCCTATCCGGCTCGGCGGATGCTCGCGGAGGACGACTGCGGGCTGCGGACGCCGTTTCAGCGCGACCGCGATCGAATCGTGCACAGCAAGGCCTTCCGGCGCCTGACGCACAAGACGCAGGTGTTCGTGGCGCCGCGCGGCGATCACTACAGGACGCGGCTCACGCACACGCTCGAGGTGACGACGATCTCGCGAACGGTCGCGCGGGCGCTGCGCTTGAACGAGGACCTGGTCGAGGCGATCGGCCTCGGTCACGACCTCGGGCACCCGCCGTTCGGGCACATCGGCGAGGAGGTGCTCGACAGTTGCTTGAAAGAGCGCTTCGGTCTGGACTTCCGCCACTACGAGCACTCGCTGCGCGTGGTCGATCGCCTCGAGCGCGACGGCGCCGGATTGAACCTGACCGAGCAGGTTCGCGACGGGATCGCCCGCCACTCCAGCCGCGCGCCCGTTCCGCAGACGCTCGAGGGGCGGATCGTGCGCGTGATCGACAGGGTCGCCTACATCAACCACGACATCGACGACGCCGTGCGCGCAGGGCTCCTGGGCGAACGAGACCTGCCGGCCGAGCCGATCGCGGTGCTGGGGGAGACGGGCTCGGCGCGCATCGATGCGCTCGTGCATGACATGGTCGAGCACTCCGAGCGCGCCGGCGAGATCGTGCAGGGGCCGCGGGCGGGCCCGGCGATGGCGGCGCTGCGCGAGTTCATGTTCGAGCGCGTCTACCTCGGTCCGGCGGTGCGCGCCGAGCACAGGCGCATCGCGCGCGTGGTGCGGCGGCTGTTCGAGCACTACGTGGAGAACCCGGAGCTGCTCCCGGGCGGCCGCGCGAGCGGGGCCCGCGCCGATGCGTTGCCCGGCGAGGGGACGGCGGCTCCGGCCGGGCCGTACGCGGAGCTCGCGCAGCGCGTCACCGATTACCTGGCGGGCATGACCGATCGCTACTGCATCCGGCTGTACACCGAGCTCGACGTGCCGCAGGCGTTCGCCCGCTAGCGTGCCGTAGGTGGCCCTCTACACGAACGAGTCCAGGGACCGCGTACGCGACGCGGTCGACTTCGCCGAGCTCGTCTCGGCGCGAACTGAGCTTCGCCGGGCGGGGCCGGCGCGGATGGAGGGGCTGTGCCCGTTCCACGACGAGCGCACGCCGTCGTTCGGCATCGACCCGGTGCAGAAGGTCTACCACTGCTTCGGTTGCCAGGCCTCGGGCGATGTGTTCACGTTCGTGCAGGAGACCGAGGGGGTCGACTTCAAGGGAGCGCTCGAGCTGCTGGCCGAGCGCTACGGCGTCGAGCTGCAGCGCGAGCAGGAGGACCCGCGCGAGGAAGAGCGGCGCAGGCGCCGCGAGCGGTTGCTCGAGCTGCTGAAGCGCACTGCGGCCTACTACGAGCGTTATCTGTGGGAGTCGAGCGAGGCTCGCCGCGCGCGCGAGTACCTCGAGAGCAGGGGCCTCGAGGAGCAGACGTTGCGTGAGTTTCGCGTCGGCTACGCGCCGAGCGCGTGGGATCGCATGCTGCGCGCCTCGCGCCAGGGCGGGTTCACGAATCGGGAGATCTACGACGCGGGGCTCGCGCAGCGCTCGAAGCAGAGCGGCCAGCTCTACGACCGCTTCCGCGCGCGGATCATGTTCCCGCTGAGCGACATGCGCGGGCGCGCGCTCGGGTTCGGTGCGCGCGCGATGAGCGACGGGCGCGGGCCGAAGTACCTGAACACCTCCGACAACGACGTCTACCACAAGGGCCTTCACCTCTACGGCGCCCACCTCGCGCGGGCGCACGCGACGAAGGCGGGGTCGGTGATCCTCTGCGAGGGCTACACCGACGTGATCGCGCTTCACCAGGCGGGGATGCGCAATGCGGTCGGCCTGATGGGCACGGCACTGACGGGCGACCAGGTCGGCGAGCTGGCGCGTATGGCGCAGACGGTGCTGCTCGCGCTCGACGCGGACAGCGCCGGGCAGGAGGCGATGCTGCGTGCGTCGGGACTGGCCGCCAAGCGCAACCTGGAGCTGCGGGTCGTGCCGCTGCCGGACGGCGCCGACCCGGCCGAGCTGATCCAGCGCGATGGGCCGCAGGCGATCGCGGCCGCCGTCGAGCGCTCGGTGTCGTTCGTGCGTTTCCGCGTGGAACGGGTGCTTGCCGGCGGCGACGACTCTAGCCCCGAGGGCAAGGACCGGATGATCGACGAGCTGCGTCCAGTGTTCGCCCAGCTCTCCGACGGCGCGATGCGCATGGAGCTCGTGCGCATGGCCTCGGGCCGGCTGGGGGTGCCCGACAGCGTGTTCGAGCGGCGGCTGGCGGCGGCCCCGGGTCGCTCACGCGCCGGGCGGGCGTCCGGCGGGAGATCGGAGAGTAGGGAGGGAGCCCGCGCGGAGGTCGGCGGCGACCGCGCCGCTGCCAACGGCGGCGGCGCGCGGGCGGGCATGCTGTCGGGGCGCGAGGTTGCCGAGCGCGCGTTCCTCGCCCTCTGCATCGCCTCCCCCGAGGAGGGCTCGGCGATGCTCGCGAGCATCGACGTGGAGGAGGATTTCTCGAGCGACCTGCTGCGGCGCGCGGCGCGCCATCTGGCGGGCGGCGACCTGCGCGAGCCGATGGCCGCCGCGCCGGGCGAGGGCGGCCTGGACGAGGATCCAGAGCTCAAGCGGGTGCTGGCCGAGCTGATCGTCGAGGGCGGAAGGGAGTCGGTGGCCAAGCCCGCCAAGCTCGAGGCGCAGCGACTGCAGCTCGAGCTCGCGCGCTTCGACCGGCAGATCCAGCGCGCTCGCGGTGAGCAGAGCGGCGATGTCAGCGTGCTTGCCGGCCAGCGAGCCGAGATCAAGCGGCAGTTCGACCGGGCCTACGGTCGCGTGCTGGAGGAGACGGGGGAGCGGGAGTACTGAGGTTCGGCCGGCCGGAGGGTCGGAGACAACGAACATGCGTTCGCTTTTCCGTCCGATCCACTGTAGACAATGCGGTGCATGGATCGCACCTACTTGCAGAAGATGCTCGGCGAAGGGCTGTCGCTCGCCGAGATCGGCAGGAGGGTTGACCGGCACGAATCGACGGTGTCGTACTGGGTCGAGCGCCATGGCCTGCAAGCGAACGGCCGCGAGCGCCACGCAGCGCGTGGCGCATTGGCGCGCGAGGAGTTGGAGTCGCTCGTTGAGCAGGGCATGTCGATCGCAGAGATTGCTCTTGCCGTCGACAGCGCGCGAGGGAGGCGGGGCTGGTGGAGACGAGGATGCTCTGCTCGAGACACGGAGAGACTGTGTTCGTGCTCGATCGGCGTGGCTATTACCGCTGTCGCCGTTGTCGGTCGGCTTCGGTCAGCAGGCGACGGCGAAGGCTGAAGGGTTTACTCGTCGCTGAGGCCGGGGGTGCATGCAGGCTGTGTGGCTACTCGCGTTATCTGGGTGCACTCGGGTTCCACCACATCGCTCCAGCGGACAAGATGTTCTCGCTCAGCGAAGAGGGCGTCACACGATCGCTGGCCCGTGCTCGCGCCGAGGCGGAGAAGTGCGTGCTGCTCTGTGCCAAATGCCACGCCGAGGTCGAGGCGGGTGTCGCGGCGGCTCCCGATCTCCGCGTCGCTCGCCTAGAATGACCGCGCTACCGGATGATTCCGAGGTAGCTCGATCCGGGGTAGCTCAACTGGCAGATGCGCTCGGCTGTTAACCGAGAGGTTGTGGGTTCGAGTCCCACCCCCGGAGTATCTGATCGTTTGCGGGCGCCAAGGCCCAGCCGGCGCGCGCTGTGTACGCTGAGATCGATGGCGGGGCAGACGAACAGTGCCTCCCCCGACCTGGGGGGCCTGCCGGACCCAGTGCGCCGCTACTTCGACGCCGATGCGCGACGTGACATCGACGCCATCCTCGCGCTGTTCACGCCAGACGCCACTGTCGTCGACGAGGGGAGGACGTACCGGGGGGCCGAGATGCTGCGTGAATGGCAGCACGGGCCAGCCTCGCGCTACGAATACCGAGTGACGATCGCCGAGCACCGGGAGCTCGGCGATGGTCGCGTCCGCGTCGTTGGACACCTCGATGGCAACTTCCCGGGAGGCACGGCCACCGTCAACTTCGACTTCGCGCTCGCAGACGAGCGGATATCCGGCGTGGCAATCGCCCCCTGACGCGCGGGCAGGACCCACAGCGTGGCCGCTCCACGCTGCCAGGGCGTAGTTTCGGCGAGGCGTTGTGCGGGGAGTCACGACGCGCCCCCGGAGCTTTCGATCTGACCGCGCCTCGCGCAAGAGCGTGTCCCACTCAGGACGCGAACCGCTCGATCAGCCGGGCGGCCGTGGCGCCGGCATCGTGCTCCGAGGCCCACTCTGCGAGCTGTTGCGCGCGGGCTCTGATCGAGTCGTCGCCGAGCGCCCGGTCCACCGCCAGGCGGAGCACGCGCGGCGTGACGAATCGCCGCGGCACGCGCACGCCGGCCCCGGCCCAGTCCAGCCGGGCGGCGTTCTCGTTCATGTCGCCGACCGCCGGGCAGGCGACGACGGCGCAGCCGCTCGCCAGGGCGCGCACGAGCGTGCCGTGGCCGGCATGGCAGACGACCACGTCGCAGCGCGGCATCGTGCGCGAGTAGGAGACCCAATCGACGAGCCGGGCGTTGTCCGGCACGGGCAGCGGCTCGGGCGGAAGCCTGCGGTTCCACGTGCCGAGCACGCGCACAGGCGCGTCGGCGAGTCCGCGCAGCGCAGCGCGCAGCATCCGGTGACGCTCGTCCTGCGCGGTCGACGGCGCGATCAGCACGAGCGGCAGATCGCCGGGCGGCAGCTCGACGTCCGCCGCCGGCGGCTCCCACATCAGCGGCCCGACGACGTGCACGTGCTCCGGCCACTCGCGCGGATACTCGAGCTGCGGGAACGTCGCCACGAGCGCGAGCTGCCGGCTGATGCCGCCGTGGACGTGAGGCAGGGCGGGGAGGCCCACGCGTTCGCGCGTGCCGTTGAGCTCGCTGCGCCCGAGCTCGAGGCCGCGATCGACCGGTCGCTGCGCAAAGCGCCAGAGTCGGCGCCCGAGCGCGCTGCGCGGCAGGCGCGCCCCGAGCGAGTAGATCGGGAAGTCGCGCTCGCCGTGCGGATAGACGTGCGGGATCAGCGTCGCCCACGGCGCGCCCTCGAGCTCGGCTGCCAGCGCCGGGGCCAGCGTGAGGATGTCGGCGACCACCGCATGCGGGCGCAGCTCGCGCACGAGCGGGCGCGTGTCGAGGGTCGCGTGCACGACCGCCTCGTAGAAGTCGAGCGGCTCGGGCCCCTGCGGGAAAACCTGGTACTCGGGCGCCGTGGCGAACGTCATCCCCTCGGCCTCGACCTGCTCGCGCCAGCGGGCCCAGGTCTGCAGCGTCACCTCGTGCCCCCGCGCCACGAGCGCGCGGCCGAGCGCGATCATCGGGAAGGCGTGACCCGGATCGCCGAATGCGCCGAGCAGGATCCGCCTCGGCCTCACCCGCTCGCGCGCCGGCGGCGCGCTCGCGCCCAGATCGCCGGCCGCGCTCGGCCCGCCGCTCACGCGCGCGTCAGGCGGCGGCGAGCTCGGCCAGCAGGCGCAGCTGCTGCAGGCGCTCGTCCGCGTTGAACGCCGTCGGCGTGACCCCGAGCGTGCCCACGCCCGCATCGCGATAGACCGCCAGCCGCTCGCGCACGACGTCCTCCGGGCCGCACAGCGAGACCTGATCGATCAGCTCGTCCGGGATCGCCGCCATCGCCTCATCGCGCTTGCCTTCCAGGTACAGGTCCTGGATCGTCTTGGCCTCCGCCTCGTAGCCGTAGCGGCTGACGAGCTGGTTGTAGAAGTTCTGCTTGCGCGAGCCCATGCCGCCGACGTAGAGCGCCACGAACGGGCGCATCGTGTCGCGCGCCGCCTCGAGGTCGTCCGTGATGCAGAGGCTGACAGTCGGCGCGATGTCGAAGCCCTCGAGCGATTTGCCCGAGCGGGCAGCGCCCTCCTCGAGCAGCGGGCGCAGCTCGGTGACGTGCTCCGGCGAGAACAGCGTCGGAATCCAGCCGTCCGCGATCTCGCCCGCCAGCGCCGTGTTCTTCGGCCCGATCGCCGCCAGGTAGATCGGGATGCGCTCCTGCACCGGGGAGATCGTCAGCTTCAGCGCCTTGCCCGGGCCGTCCGCAAGCGGCAGCTCCAGCGTCTCGCCGTGGAAGTCCACGCGCTCGCGCGCCAGCGCCATGCGCACCACCGCCACGTACTCGCGCGTGCGCTGCAGCTGCTTGGCGAAGCGCTGTCCGTGCCAGCCCTCGGCCACCTGCGGCCCCGAGGAGCCGATCCCGCAGATCATGCGCCCGTTCGAGAGCTGGTCGATCGTGGCCGCCGTCATCGCCGTCATCGCCGGGGAGCGGCCCGGCATCTGGAAGATCCCCGAGCCGAGGCGGATCGTCGAGGTCTGCCCCGCCAGCCAGCCCAGCACCGTCGCCGTGTCCGAGCCGTAGGCCTCCGCCGCCCAGACCGAGTCATAGCCCAGGCGCTCCGCCTCCTGGACGATTCGCAACTGGTCCTCCGAGCTGAGGCCGAGGCCCCAGTAGCCGATGTGCACGCCGAGCTTCATGTGCAAATTTCCTTTCAGCCGGAGGGTTTCGTTGCGCTGCCGAGACGCGAGACCTAGGCTGGTTCGCGCCCGCCGCCGACGGCTGAGCTCCACCCCCGGCAGGGCAACACCCTATGGGAATCCGTCCTAAATCCTCCTCCAGACGCAACGTCGAGGACCTGCGCCTGACGATCGACTGCCTGCCCATCGCCACCCGGGAAGCCATGCTCGACGGCGTGCGCGCCTCGCAGCGGATCATCGTCGGCGCCTACACCGACCGACACGGCGGTGTCTGCCCGATGCTCGCCGCCCACCGGCGCGGCGGACGCACCAACTTCCTCTCCTTCGCCCGCGCCTGGGACCGCTTCACGCACGCCGGCCGTCACGCTCGCGCCGCCACCCGACGCGAGCGGCGCATCCTGATCGGGCAGCTCGAAGCCAGCCTGATGCGCTCCGCCGGCGTCGATCTGGAGCAGGCCATCGGCGAGCATCGAGGCGCCGTCCGCCGACGCCAGCGCGACCAGCGCGACCCCGGCGGTGAGATCGTCGCCAAGCGCGCCCGCAGGCGCTCCCGCCGTCCCTACAGCGAGTCGCCCGGGCGGATGAACATGATCTCCGGCACCACGCACGCCGGAGAGGTCCTCAGCAGGTAGCGCACCGACTCCGCGATGTCCTGCGGGGTGATCATCTCCTCCGCCGGGACCTGGCCCTTGACGAACTCCGTCATCGGCGTGTCCACGAAGGCCGGGCAGAGGGCAGTGGACTTGATCCCCTGCTTGCCCAGTTCCTTGTTCATCGCTTCCGTCCAGCCGACCACGCCGTGCTTGGTGGCCGAGTAGACCGCCAGCCAGCCCTCCGCCCGCTTGCCCGAGATCGAGGACGTGTTGACGACGAGCGCGTTGTGGTGCTCCGCGCCCGCCTGAAGCAGCATCGAGACCGCTTCCCTGTAGAAGAGGACGATCTGGCGCAGGTTGATCGCGAGCTGCATGTCCAGGTGCTTGGTCTGGATCTCGCCTACCGGCGCGCCGATGCCCACGCCCGCGTTGTTGACCAGCACGTCCAGGCGCCCGTAGCGCTCGCCGTGGGAGTCGACCACCTTCTTGATCTCCGCCTCCTCCGCCACGTTGGCCGCCACCGCCTGCACGTCGAGGCCGTCGTCCGCCAGCCCCTTGGCCGCGTCCTCGAGCTTCTCCGGCCGCCTCGCCGCCATCGTGACGCCGTAGCCTTCCTCGCCCAGCACCCTCGCGATCGCCAGCCCGATGCCGCTCGATGCGCCCGTCACGATCGCCGCACGCTCTGCCATCTGCATTCCCTTCCCTCGAGGTCCGGCCCCGCCTCCCGGCCAGCGACGCCGCCGTCCCGCGGACGGCGGTCGGGAGCATTCCACATCTCGCTGGTAGCTTCTGCTGGCCGGGCTGACCGGCCGCGTTCGGGTGCTTACGCCCGGGGCGTGTAGGGCCCGTAGCTCAGTTGGTCAGAGCTGCCGACTCATAATCGGTAGGTCCCTGGTTCGAGTCCAGGCGGGCCCACATGGTTGAGGACCTTTCACTGCGACGAGAGGAATTCGGCATGGCGTCCATTTCGGAGCGGGAGAGCAGGGAGATCGAGGCGGCAAACGCCTCCGGGGCGACTCCGGTCGTCTTCATCCACGGCCTCTGGCTGCTGCCGAGCAGCTGGGCCAACTGGGGGGACTTCTTCAAGCAGGCCGGTTACGCGCCGCTGACGCCGGACTGGCCGGACGATCCGGAAACGGTCGAGGAGGCGCGGGCGAAGCCGGAGATCCTCGCCAAGAAGACGCTGAAGCAGGTTGCCGACCACACGGCCGACGTGATCGCCAGGCTCGAGAAGAAGCCCGCCCTGATGGGGCACTCGACCGGCGGACTGCTCGCCCAGATGCTCGCCGGCCGTGGGCTCTCGGCGGCCACGGTTGCCATCGACCCGGGCGTGTTCCGCGGCGTCCTGCCGCTGCCGGCGTCCGTGCTCAGGGTGGTGGGCCCGTTACTGGTCAATCCGCTCAATCGAGGCCGCGCCATCACGCTCACGTTCGACCACTTCAAGTACGGCTGGACGAACGCCCTCGATGAGGGCGAGGCGAGGCGGCTTTACGACACCTACCACGTGGCCGGGCCGGGGATCGCCCTGGCCCAGATGGCCAACGCCAACCTCAACCCCTGGACCGAGTCGAAGGTCGACACGAAGAACCCCGATCGCGGCCCGCTGCTGATCCTCGACGGGGAGAAGGACCACACGGTTCCCTGGGCGATCGCCAACGCCTCCTACAAGCGGCAGGCGCGCAACCCGGGCGTCACCGAGATCAAGCAGATGCCCAACCGCGGCCACTCGCTGACCATCGACCACGGTTGGCGGGAGGTCGCGCAGACCGCGCTCGACTTCGTCAGGCGATTCGTCCCGGCCGCGCCGAGCTAGCCGCGAGCCCTGCGTCTGAGAGGCCCGGCACGCTCGGGGATCTGAGCCTGTGTAACGCCGCTGCAGCACGGGTAGCGGCCTAGGTAGCGGCCTATCAAGCGAGACGAGGGAGAGATGATGGTTGCGCTTGTCGTACTGCTGTTGCTGCTTGCGATCTTCGGCGGGCTCGGCTTCGCGGTCCACGTGCTCTGGTACGTGCTGATCATCGCCGTGCTGCTGTGGCTGATCGGTTTCTTCATTGGCGGGGCATCCGAAACCGGCCGCCGACGTTGGTACGGCCGCTGGTGAGCGCTGGGGAACTTCAGCGGCCGGCGTCATCCAAGAGATCGAGCAGGGCCGCCGCTGAGCCCTCGCGCGCCGATCAGGCGCCGATCGTGGGCGCTCGCGACCCTACGCAGGCGCGAACCGCCCGAGCTTCCGCGCGGCCTCGGACACCTCCTCGGCCATCTCGCACACCCGCTCGGTCTCGCCGTCGAGCTCCTCGGCCGTGACCGCGACGCCCGTCGCGTCTCGCTTCTGCGCCACGTGAAGATCCCTGGCGGCGGCCGACAACGCCCTGCACGCGAGCCTGAGTCGCTCGGCGGCCCGACTCACGTCGGCGTCCGCCATCTCCCGACCGTTCATGTCGCGCCCCTTCCTTCCAGTCGCTCGAGATGAGAGTTACCCACCTTTTAGCCGCCCGACGCGAGCTCTTTAGGGATGCCCGCCAGGATCGTTGCTCGCATGAGCGTTGTCGACCTCATCCCTCTGGCCTGGGTGGCCGTCGCGGCCCTCGTGGTGGCTGTCTGCCAGGTATCTTCCCGCGCCGATGCTGGATCGGGACGGGCGGGACGGGTGGAGTCAGAGCGGCGCAAGCCCCTGCGCTAGCTCCCTCTCGGCAGCGGGGGAGACGCAGCGGCGTGGCCCCCTAGCGTTCTTCCAGTTCGCGCTTGAGTTCAGTGTTTTCCCGTTCGACCTTGCGCAGATCGGCTTCGGCTTCGCGCGCGCGTTCTTCGCCGGCCTGGTTTGCAGGCGCCGGCGTCTGCGTGGTGGCGGTGACGGTGTTCGTGCGTTCGACGACCTTTGGCTGAGTCACGGTCTGGGTGTCGGTCACGGTCTGCGTCGCCGGCGTGGCCCGACCGGCTTCGCCGCTCCCTTCTCCCTTGTCGGCGAGGGCATAGCCGATCAGTCCCCCCACGATCAGCCCGAGGATCGCGGCGAGGACGGCCGGCCAGGGGTCCTCCCACCAGCGCTCCTCGGGCGGCCATTCAGGTGGTAGCCGTTCGCCGACCGGCTCGCCTGGCACCGGCTGTCTCGGCTGGAGCGGCGCCCCGAGCGGCCTGGTCGCCTCGGTGGGAGGCGTCGGCTCGCGTGGGGGCGGCGGCGGTCGCGGGGGTTCGCCGGCCATGCTTATCTCGGATACCCACAGCCGAGCGTCGACAAACCGCGGGCCGGCAGGTGGCTCAGGCCGAAATCCCGCATTCCAGAGCCGATCAGCGGCGTCGTCGTCCGCCCGTCTACGGACCGGGTATGTCGCTGTTGAGAAACTTTTTGCAAATTTGGGTTTATGTGTCCGATATTGGGGTAGTAGAAGTCATTCAGGGGGATGTCCGCGGGGAACAGCGGGCAGATCTCGGGAATGGCAAGCAGTCTCGGCCCCAGGAATGGGTCCGGCCGACTGGACGCTCCCGGGCAGGGGGAGTAGCATGCGGGGGAGCAGTAAGTCGGAGACCTAACAGCGAACCGACGGGAGGAACGACATGACGGCTACGGAGATGGGGCTCTCTAGGCCCAGACGCGCAACCCGATTCGTTCCAGGCACGGGCGAGGAGGAGCAACTGTTTGCGCGCCACCAGCAGGGCGATCGTGTCGCCCGCGAGGAACTGGTGCGCCGCTTCATGCCGCTCGCGCGGAGCCTTGCCCGCCGCTACGACCGCTCCTCAGAGCCTTTCGAGGACCTGCTGCAGGTCGCCTCGCTCGGGCTCCTGAAGGCGCTCGATCGCTTCGACCCGGCGCTCGGGCATCCGTTCGCCTCGTTCGCCGTTCCGACGATCCTCGGCGAGATGCGCCGCCACTTCCGCGACGCGGGCTGGTCGGTGCACGTGCCGCGTGGCTCCCAGGAACGAGCCTTGAAGGTTCGCGACGCGCAGGAGCGCCTGGCCAACGTTCGCGGCCGCGCGCCGACGGTGCAGGAGCTCGCCGAGTACCTGGAGTTGCCTCAGGACGAGATCATCGACGCGCTGCAGGCGATCCAGGCCTACGAGTCCCTTTCGCTGGACGCGCCCCGTCCGGGCGCCACGGATGAAGCGACGTCCTACGGCGACGCGATGGGCCAAGAGGACGAGCGCTACGAGCTGGTAGAGCTCGACGCGACGGTCAGCGCCGTGCTCGGCCGCATTCCCCAGCGCGAGCGCCAGATACTGCGCATGCGCTTCGTCGACGATCTGACGCAGACTGAGATCGCGGAGCGCGTGGGCATCTCCCAGATGCAGGTCTCGCGCCTGCTGCGCCGCTCGCTCGACCAGCTGCGCGCGCTGACGGACACCAAGAGCTGACCTGCCGAAAAGAGCCGCTGCGGGTCGCCGATCGTCGGTTGGATGAGCCCCGGTCGTTGGCGCGTATCGTTCATGCGGTGATGGCCGGCGCTCCGAACGTCTGCTTGGCGCTCTCAAATCAGCCCGAGAACGTCCTGCTGGTGCGCGAGACGCTCAGCGGGATGGCGGACACGGTGGGCGTTGACGGCGTCGACCTCAACGACATCCGCACGGCCGTGACGGAGGCCTGCAACAACGTCGTGCTGCACGCCTACGAAGGCGATGAAGGGCCGCTGCAGGTCGAGCTCTACCTCGCCCCGGCGACCGTGGAAGTCGTGGTGCGCGATCACGGCGTCGGCATCAGGCCCCACATCCGCAGCGAGGAGGAAGAGGCGCTGGGCATCGGCCTCTCGATCATCCAGGCGCTCGCGCCGCGGGTCGAGTTCAAGGACGTCGAGGGCGGCGGCACAGAGGTGCGCATGGAGTTCTCGACGCCCGGCACCGATTCTGTGCCGGAGGTGCCGGCCAACGGCTTCCAGGCGCCCGTCGTTCCGCCCTCGGCGCTCTCCAGCACGACCGGCCTTGCGGTCGCGCCGAGTGCGCTCGCCGAGCGGGTGCTCCCGCGTGTGATGTGCGTCCTGGCGGCACGGGCGCGCTTCACGACCGATCGCATCTCGGACGCCGAACTGCTCGCCGACGCGCTCGTCTCGCGCGGCTTCGAGTCGAGCGCGCACGAGCACATGACCGTGTCCGTCGAGGTTGGCAGGCGCGAGGTGGCGCTGCGCCTGGGCCCGCTCGGCGACGGCGGCGCGGGCCGGCTGATCGCGGACTCCGACGCCGGTATCGGCCAGGTCGTGGCGAGGCTGACCGACGAGCGTCGGATCGACAGCGACGGACGCTACGAGACGCTCGAGCTGACGATGCGCGACGCGCGCTGAGCGGCACCGAAGGCCGACGCCTTGCGCATCCCCGGCTCGACGGACATGGGCCGGGGCAAAAAATAGGCGGTGACCGCCGGGGGTAGCGATCACCGCCTGAGGGAGGACAACTCCAGACGCTGTTTTGCCCGTCGCCGACGGTTCTAAACATCTATTTTCGAGATTCGATGATCGCTTTCGTGGCGGGGCCGCCCGAGCGTCAGGGCGCGAGGGACGCGGGCAGCGGCCGCGCCGGCGCCGGCGTTCTCGGGCTTCGGCCCGTCGCCGGGGGCGGAACAGCCGTCCAAGACGCTTCGTCGAGGTTGGAGAATCCGCTTGCTGCTGCCGATTCTCCGATTGGCCGATGAGCACACGGGGTAGACCTGAGCAAGCACCCTGCGCACGGCTGGGCGGGGCAGATGCGCCGGTGAAATCGGCAATGGCTCAAACGGCAACACACGAGTTCTTCCCCGCAGCGGCCGGCAAGGTGGCATTGGTCGAGGACTCCTTCCGCCACGAAGCGCTCTTCTACCGCGGCATGGACGGATTCCTCGACGGGACCCTGCCCTTCATCTGCGAGGCGCTCGAGGCTGGCGAGGCGGTGCTCGTGGCCGTCGGCGAGGCCCAGGCGGAGCGGCTCGCCGACGCTCTCGGTGACGAAGCCCAGGCCGTTCGATTTCTCGGCACGGAGGATCTGGGCCGCAACCCGGGTCGGCTGATTCCGACCTGGAGCAGGCTGGTGTCCGCGCTGGCGGCCGACGGGCGCTCGGTGCGCGCGATCGGGGAAGCCGTCCGTCCCGGATGCTCGGCGGCCGAATTCGAGGAGTGCCGCCGCCACGAGGCGCTGCTCGACGAGGCCTTCGCCGGCGGACCGTCCTGGCGGCTGCTGTGTCCGTACGACGTCGACGGGCTCGATGCAGAGACGATCGCCGCCGCGCGGTCGATCCATCGCACGGTCATGCACGAGGGGACGAGCCGCCGCAACGGCGCCTTCCGTCACCGCGCCCCAGGCCCGTTCGACGGAACGCTCCCGAGCCCGCCGTCCGACCGGGAGGAGCTGGCCTTCACCGCGCGCGGTCTCGGCGCGGTTCGCAGCCTCGTCGCTCGCCACGGGGAGCGGGCCGGGCTGCCGCGGAGCTCAACCGAAGATCTCGTGCTGGCGGTCAACGAGCTGGTCACCAACAGCGTCCAGTACGGCGGGGGCGGCGGGACCCTGCGCGTTTGGCGCAGCCCCGGTGCGCTCGTGTGCGAGGCCCACGACCGCGGCCTTATCCGCGACCCGCTCGCCGGCCGCGTGCGGCCCCCGGTCGATCAGTACGGCGGCCGCGGGCTGTGGCTGGTCAACCACCTCTGCGACCTCGTGCAGATCCGCTCCAGCCTGGACGGCACGGCCGTGCGCGTCCACATGCTCGTCTAGCTGCTCTCCTCTAGCGCTTCTTACGCTCTACGGCGCGCAGGAGCTGCGCCTTGTTCATGCTCGAGCGTCCGTCCACGCCCAGGCTGCGCGCCTCCTGGTAGAGCTGCTCGCGCGTGCGACCGCGCGGACCCGGCCTACCGGAGCGCAGACCGCCGCGTCGACCCGAGGAGATGTCGCTGGTCGAGCTGCGCGAGCGCGTCCTCGATTCTCCGCTGCGCGCGCGCTCCTTGTTGACGGTGCGTGCGGCGATCTCCTCGGCGCGCCGCTCGGAGGCGCCCTGTTTGCGCTCGCTCTGCTTGACGTGCTCGTACTGCCTGGCACGCTTGGTGCCCTTCTTGACGCCGCGCGGTGGCATCTACAGACCTCCTCGCTCGGGTACGTGTCCCTGCAGCTCTCGTACCCGACCCCTGCCCGGCCAAACGAGGCCGCGCCGGCGGAGGTGTCGGCGGGCGGCGGAGCGGGTATGGCAGCAGATGGGGTTGCGCGTGCATGTCCATGCAAGAGGCACCACCGATCTCAGATCCGGAGTCCGACGCGGCGAAAGCCGCCGAGGCGCAGGGGGGCGGCGCCGGAGGCGCCGGCGCCGATGCTCGCCGCGCGCCTGGCCCCGGGGATGGCGAGGGGCGCCCGGAGACGTCGCTGCAGCGCCTGGATCGCAACCTCGAGGAGCTGACCGGCGAGCTGCGCGTGGTCGTGACGGGGGTGCAGGTGCTGTTCGCCTTCCTCTTGATCGTGCCCTTCAACTCCGGCTTCGTCGGGGTGGGCCCGTTCGTGCGCGGCATCTACTTCGCCACGCTCCTGTGCTCGGCCCTTGCGGCGCTGTGCACGCTCGCACCCGCCGCCTATCACCGTCTGCTGTTCCGCGCCGACGACAAGCGCCACGTCGTGTTCCTTGCCAACCGTCTCTCCATCGCGGGGCTCGTCTTCCTTGCGCTGGCGATGTGCGGCAGCCTGTTGCTCGTGACCACCAAGCTGTTCGGTGCCACCCCGGGCGTGGTCACGGCCGCGCTCGTCGCGCTCGCCTTCGGCGGCCTGTGGTTCGTGGCGCCGCTGATGCGCCGCGCCGCACGCGAGTCCGCCCAGGAGGCCCCTCGGGAGCTTGCCGGCGAGGCCGCTGGGGAGCCTGCGGGGGAGGCCGCCGGCGGGGCTGCTCGGACCGACCCGGTCTCCGGAGATGCGGGGCAATAGAGAAAAGCCGTGCGATACGATGCGGCCGTGGGCGCTCAGGAGCACCTGCGGGTCGATGCGCGACGGGCGGACGATCGGGTCGTGCTTCACCTCACAGGCGAACTCGACCTGGCCAGCTCGTCCGTGTTCGAACGCGCCCTGGAGGACCCCGACGTGGCCTCGGCGCCGCTGCTCGTGCTCGACCTCGACGACCTGAAGTTCGTGGACTCGACCGGGCTGCGCATCATCCTGCTTGCCCACGAGGGCTGTCGCGCGCGCGGGCAGGAGTTCGCGATCACGCCGGGCTCACCGCAGGTCCAACGCCTCCTGAGCATCACGAGCGTGGCCGAGCACATGCATGTGCTGGCCTCGCCAGACGACCTGCCCGTCTGAGCCTCGCCCGCCGCCGTGCGCGCGCCGCCACGGCGCGCCGGCATGTGAATGAGCCCGCCGACATGGCGAATACGCTCAGCCGATGACGCCCGACGAGCGCCTGGCCGTGATCGATCTCGGCTCCAACTCCTTCAGGCTGGTCGTGTTCCTGGCCGGCGAGGGCTGGTGGAAGCGCACCGACGAGATCTACGAGCCGGTGCGAATCGGCGAGGGACTGGCCGCGAGCGGCGCCCTCGGCGACGCGCCGATCGCGCGCGCGCTCGCCACGCTCGACGTGTTCGCGCAGTTCGCCAAGGCGAGCGGCCTCTCGGGAGACTCGATCGACGCGGTCGCGACGAGCGCGATCCGCGACGCGAGCAACGCGCCCGGCTTCCTGAAGCGTGCGCGCGAGCGCTCTGCGTTGCCGATCCGCGTGCTCTCGCGCGAGCAGGAGGCCCGTTACGGCTATCTGGCGGCGATCAACTCGACGACGCTCGAGGATGGCTTCGTGCTCGATCTCGGGGGCGGCTCGCTGCAGCTCGTGCGCGTGATCGGCAGGCTCGCACGCGAGTCCGGCTCCTGGCGCCTGGGCACGGTGCGCATGAGCGAGCGCTTCCTGCCGCCGAACGGTCCGGCCAAGCGCCGTCAGCTGCAGGCGCTGCGCGAGCACGTGGCCGAGGAGTTGAAGCAGACCGACTGGCTGGGCGAGGCCGGGCGCGCGGCGCCCGGCGCTCGCCTCGTCGGCATCGGCGGCACCGTCCGCAACCTCGCTGCGGCGGCACAGCGCGCCGCCGGGCTCCCCTCAAACGGCGTGCAGGGCATGGTGATCGAGCGCGAGGCGCTCGATCGGCTGGTCGAGCGTCTCGCGGAGCTGCCGGCCGCCGAGCGGGCGAACGTGCCCGGGATCAAGCCGGCGCGGGCGGACATCATCCTGGCGGGCGCCCTCGTCGTGCAGGCGGTACTGCAGGCCGGCCAGTTCGACGGCCTGGAGACGACGGAGGCCGGTCTGCGCGAGGGCGTCTTCTTCGAGCGCCTGCTCGGCGAGGCGTCGGAGCGCGGCGAGCCGCTGTTCGAGGACGTGCGGCGGGCGAGCGTACTCAACCTCGCCGGCCAGTACCACCTCGACGTGGCCCACACGCGGCATGTCGCGGCGCTCGCGCTCGGCATGTTCGATGAGCTGGCGCGCCTGGGGCTGCACGAGGGCGACCCGCGCGAGCGGGAGCTGCTGTGGGCGGCCAGCATCCTCCACGACATCGGCATGTCGGTCGACTACGACGACCACCACAAGCACTCTCGCTACCTGATCCTCAACGCCGGGCTGCCCGGCTTCACGCCGGTCGAGGTCGCGATCATCGCGCAGGCGGCCCGCTATCACCGCAAGGGCATGCCCGACCCTGGGCCGCTTCGCGCGCTCTTCGGCCCGGGCGACGCCGAGCGCCTGGATCGCTGTTCGGTTCTGCTGCGCCTGGCCGAGGATCTCGAGCGCTCGCGCGACCAGCTCGTGCGCGACACGCGCATCGCGCTGCACGACGGCGAGGTCGAGCTGAAGCTGCTCGCCGACGGCGAGTCGATCGTGCCGCGTTGGGCCGCCAACCGCGAGCGTGAGCTGTTCTCGCGCGCCTTCCATCGCGAGCTGGCCGTCGTTGCCTGAGCGAAGGAGCGGGCGCTGCCCGGCCCGGGCACCGAGCACATCCGTCCTCCCCCGGGATGCTCGCTCGGCTCGGCGCGAAGGCTCAGGAGGACGCGAGCTGGCGCTCGCGGCCGGCGCAGTCGAACAGGATCAGGCCGTTCGGCTCCAGCGGCCGTGGCAGCCAGCTGCGCGTGTGCACGACCCGGCAGGCCCGCTGCACGGCTTCGGTCGCCCTCGTGCCACCGCGCGTTGAGAACTCACCGCCGAGGATCACGTAGCGGGCTTGCCGGGTGCGCACGTAGGCGCCCAGGCCCGGTCCGTCGAGCGAGGGATCGGTGCCGCTGAAGCCGCCGAGCGAGCCCGCCGCGCCGCCGAGCAGGATCATCGGCGAGGCGGTGTTCGCGGCGTCGGTGAGCACCGACCAGCGCGTGCCGGCGCCATGAGCCTCGACGTAGTCGAGCAGCGCGCGATCGACGCTGACGTGCTCGTCGTTGACGCCGTAGCCCCCAGGGCCGGCGGCGGCGCGCGGGCCGGCGGCGGGGAAGGTCGACTGCACCGGGGCCAGCCAGTTGCTGGCGGCGTAGACGGCGGGAGCGATCAGCAGCGTCCCGAGCACGAGCGCGATCGCGCACGGCGCGAGTGGGCGCAGGCGTGTGAGCGCGAGCACCCCGACCAGCAGCAGCGTCGCGAGCGTCGCCGCGATCAGCGGCGCCGTGAACCACGACATGTAGTGATCGCGGTGGAGCAGGACGATCTGAGCGGGGACGGTCGCGGCGGCGGCGGCGACGAGCAGCAGCAGGCGCCAGTCGGGACGTCGCGCGAACTGCGCGAAGGCGTAGGTGCCGGCGCCGACCATCGCCGCCACGCCGGGGCCGAGCGCGGAGACGTAGTAGGGGTGGACGATCCCCTTGGACAGGCTCAGCACGGCCGCCTCGATCAGCAGCCAGCCGCCGAGCACGATCAGGACAGCCAGGCGTGGATCTCGCCGACCCGGGCGTGCCGAGGTCTGCCGGTTCGCGCCCGCCTGCCCATCCGCCCGTGCTGCGCCCTGTCCGTCCGCGCGCCCCGGCAGCAGCACGAGCAGCGCGAAGCCGAGCAGTCCGACGAGCGCGAAGGGCAGCAGCCAGGCGCCCTGGTTGCCGAGCCCTCGTTCGAACAGCCGCAGCGGTCCGACGGGTCCCCCGAACGCGATCGGGTTGCGTTCGCGCCCGTTGGCCAGGAACACGGGCGGCGCGCTCGGCACCTTGACCGTGCGCACCGGGCTCGGAGCGGCGGCGCCGCGCTTTGAGGGCGTCACGCGCTTGGCGACGCCGCCGGCGCCGACGGGTATCTGCCCGGGGCCGCCCGTCTGGCCGCCCACACGGCCGAACCCGTTGTAGCTGAAGGTGAGGCCGAGCTCGGTGTTGTCGGTGGAGCTGCCGACGAAGGGACGCTGCGAGGCGGGCGTGACTTCGACGGCGAGCATCCAGGCGGCCGACACGGCGAGCAGCACGGCGCCGGCGGCGAGCAGTTGCGCCAGGCGCCGTCGCAGCGGGCCGGGAGCGCAGAGCAGGAAGGCGAGCGCGATCGGGGGCACGATCAGATATGCGGCGAGCGTCTTTGTGTTGAAGGCCAGCCCAATGAGCGCGCCGCTCCACAACAGCGCGCCCCAGCGCCCGCGTTCGCAGGCACGCAGAGCGGCCTCGCAGGCGAGGATCATCAGCAGGATCAACGGCGCGTCGACGTTGTTCGTGCGCGAGATCGCCACGAACGACGGGAACACGGCGAGCGCGGCGGCGCCGGCGACGCCGGCCCAGCCGCCGAGGCGCCGGGCGAGCACGTAGTAGAGCAGCGCGACCGCGAGGACGCCCATGATCGCCTCCGGCAGCAGCAGGCTGGTGGGCGTGAAGCCGAACAGCTCGGCGCTCGCCGCCTGCAGCCACAGGCCGAGCGGCGGCTTGTCGACCATCAGCAGCCCGCCCGGGTCGAAGGAGACGAAGAAGAAGTTGTGCCACGAGCGCAGCATCGACTTCACGCCGGCCGAGTAGAAGATGTTGCCGTAGCCGTTCTGGGAGAGGCGGTGCAGGTCGAGCACGGCCGACAGCGCGAGCACGCCGGCGAGCGCGACGTGGTGCAGGCCCGGCCGCAGCGCCCGCAGCCGCTCGAATCCGGCGGCCAGCGGACGGCGGGACGCGGGCAGTGTCGCCGCCCGCCCGGGGGCGCTCATGCCGAGAGCGACTCGAGCAGGCGCTCGAGGTCGTTCTCGTCGTTCCAGGCGCCGACCGACGCCCGCAGCCACGGGCGCCCGGGGATATTGCGCACGACGCACCCGCGCTGGGCCAGCAGCTCGCGCTCGGACTCTGCGTCAGCGCTCTCGAACGCGACGAGCGTCGTTCGATCGCGCGGTGCGAGCGCTCGCCCGCGCTCGGCGAGCTCCTCGGCGAGCCGTGCCGCGAGCGCGGCGCCAGCCTCGTGAACCTCATCCCAGCCGGCCGCCTCGAGCAGTTCGGCTGCTGCCAGGCCGCAGGCGACGGTCTCTGCGCTCAGCGACATCGTCTCCAGGCGACGCGCATCCTCGTGCAGGCGCGCATCGATGCCGCTGTTGGGATCCTCGAGGTTGGCGTAGCCGCGCCGCGAGACGGCGATCCGCTCACGCAGCTCGGGGGTAACCCACAACATTCCCAGCCCGTCCGGGCCGCACAGCCACTTCTGCCCGGCGCCGGCGTATGCGTCGCAGCCGAGTGCGACGACGTCCACGGGCACGGCCCCGACTCCCTGCGCGCCGTCGAGAAGCACGGGCACGTCGACGTCGGCCAGCTCGGCGGGAGCGTATGAGCCGCTCATCCAGCCCACGTGCGAGCACGCGACGAGCCTCGTGCTGGCGCCGACCGCCGCCGCGATCTGCGCGAGCGGGACCGCGCGGACCGAGACGCCGCGCAGCTCACGCGCCGCGGCGAGCGCCCCGAGCAGCCCCGGGTGCTCCTCGTCGCTCGTCAGGATCTCATCGCCGGCGCCGAGCGAGAGGCCGGCGATCACCTGGGCCATGCCGTCGCTCGTGCAAGTCGTCAGGGCGACGTCGGCAGGCGTCGCCCCGAGCGCGCGAGCGTAGGCCTCGCGCAGCCGGTCGCCAAGCTCGCTGCGCCGTTGGAAGTGCGCGGAGGCGCGCCCCTGCACCGCCTCACGCTCGAGCTCCTCGGCGGCTGCCTGGATCGCTTTGGCGGGGAGCGGGCCGTCGGTGCCGGCGTTCAGGTATGCGAGCGTCCGCAGGACCGGAAACTCGGCGCGCAGCCCAAAGAGATCCACAAACCGCGAGAATACCCGCATGTCCAGCGCACCCAGCCAGACCGCCGCAGAGCGGCCGCTGTGGGAGCCGAGCGCTGCAGATCGCGACCGGGCGGAGATGACGCGCTTCATGCGCTGGGCCGGCGAGCGATGCGGTCGAGACTTCGCCGACTACGAGGATCTGTGGCAGTGGTCGGTGCAGGAGCTCGACGAGTTCTGGGAGAGCATCTGGGATTTCTTCGGCGTTCGCTGCTCGCGCGGCTACGAACAGGTGCTCGCCGAGCGCCGGATGCCGGGCGCGCGCTGGTTCACGGGCGCCGAGCTCAACTACGCCGAGAACATGCTGCTGGGCCCGGCTCACAGCGACGGACGCCCAGGCGGGCGCGATCCGGATGCGATTGCCGTCGCGCGCTGCTCGGAGCTGCGCGAGCTCGAGCAGCTCACGTGGGGCGAGCTGAGCGAGCGGGTGGCGCAGGTCGCGGGTGGCCTTCGCGCGCTCGGCGTCGGGCGCGGCGACCGCGTGGTGGCCTACATGCCGAACGTGCCGGAGACGCTGATCGCCTTTCTGGCCAGCGCCTCGCTCGGCGCGATCTGGTCGAGCGCGGCCCCCGAGTTCGGCGCGCGCAGCGTGATCGACCGCTTCGCCCAGATCGAGCCGAAGGTGTTCCTCACGGTCGATGGCTACCGCCACGGCGGCAAGGACTTCGATCGGCTGGAGGTTGCCGGCGCGATCCTCGCGGAGCTGCCGACGGTGGAGCACGCCGTGCTGCTGCCCCATCTCCACAGGGACGCCTCGCCGGCCGGGCTGTCGGGCACGGCGATCTCCTGGGAGGACCTGGCGCAGCGCGGGGCGGACGCCGAGCTGAGCTTCGAGCAGGTGCCGTTCGACCACCCGCTGTGGGTGCTCTACTCCTCCGGCACGACGGGCCTGCCGAAGGCGATCGTGCAGGGCCACGGCGGAATCCTGATCGAGCAGTTGAAGAAGCGCCTGCACCTCGAGCTGCGCCCTGGCGACCGCATGTTCTGGTTCACGACGACGGGCTGGATGATGTGGAACTTCCTCGTCGGCTGCCTGCTCTCGGACGCGGCGATCGTGCTCTACGACGGCAGTCCGGCCCATCCGGACCTGGGCGCGCTGTGGCGCCTTGCCGAGCGTGCCCGGATCACGTGCATGGGCCTGAGCGCGGGCCTGATAGCCAGCTGCGAGAAGGCGGGGATCGAGCCCGGTCGGGAATGCGACCTGAGCGCGTTGCGCGCGATCGGATCGACCGGCTCGCCGCTCTCGCCCGAGGGCTTTCGCTGGGTCTACGAGCACGTCGACGCGAACGTGTGGCTGTTCTCGACGAGCGGGGGAACCGACGTGTGCACGGCGTTCGTCGGCGGCTGCCCGCTGCTGCCGGTCTACGAAGGCGAACTGCAGTGCCGCATCCTCGGCTGCGCCGTTGAGTCGTGGGACGAGCAGGGCGTCGGGCACATCGATCGCGTGGGCGAGCTCGTGATCACCGAGCCGATGCCCTCGATGCCGCTGTTCTTCTGGGGTGACGGGGCGCCCGGCCCGCACGGTCAGGTCGGCGAGCGCCTGCGCGAGAGCTATTTCGCGATGTACCCCGGCGTGTGGCGCCACGGCGACTGGATCAGGATCACGCCGCGCCATGGCGCCGTCATCTATGGCCGCTCGGACTCGACGATCAACCGTCAGGGCGTGCGCATGGGCACGAGCGAGATCTACCGCGCCGCCGCCTCGCTGTCGCAGGTGCTGGACGCGCTCGTCGTCGACATCCCGGCGCGCGCGGGCGAGGAGGAGCTGCGGATGGTGCTGTTCGTCGTGCTCGCGCCCGGCACCGAGCTCGACGAGGAGCTGGCGGGGCAGATCAAGCGGCGCATCCGCGAGGACTGCTCGCCGCGACACGTGCCCAACGAGGTCCGCCAGATCGCGGAGGTCCCGCGCACGCTCTCGGGCAAGGTGCTCGAGGTCCCGGTCAAGCGCATCCTGATGGGCGCCCCGGCGAACGAGGCGGCGAGCGTCGACTCGCTGGCGAACCCGCGCTCGCTCGACTACTTCGTGGCGCTGGCGCGCGAGCTCGAGCTCGCGCCTCGCTAGAGCCCCAGCGAGCGGCCGACTATCTCCTTCATGATCTCGTTGGCCCCGCCGTAGATGCGAGTGACGCGCGCATCGGCGTAGGCGCGCGCGATCGGGTACTCGACCATGTAGCCGTAGCCGCCGAACAGCTGCAGGCAGCGGTCGATGGCGCGGCCCTGCAGATCGGTGCACCACCACTTGGCAGTCGCGGCGTCCTCGGGCGTGAGCTCGCCGGCGTCGAGCGCCTGCGCGCAACGGTCGATGTAGGCGCGCGCGACGTCGACTTCGCCGCGCACCTCGGCGAGGGTGAAGCGCGAAGCCTGGAAGGAGCCGATCGTCTGCCCGAAGGCCTTGCGCTCGCGCACGTACGCGAGCGTCCAGTCGAGCGCGGCCTCGGCGGCCGCGACGGCGGACGCCGCGATCGAGAGCCGCTCCTGCGGCAGGTTGGAGACGAGGTAGCGAAACCCCTCGCCCTCCTCGCCGAGCAGGTTCTCCGCGGGCACGTGCACGTCGGCGAACGAGAGCTCGGCGGTGTCCTGGGAGTGCTGGCCGATCTTCTCGAGGTTGCGCCCCCGCTCGAAACCGTCCATCCCGCGCTCGAGGATCACCAGGCTGATGCCGCGATGGCGCGCGGATGGGTCGGTCTTGACGGCCGTGATCACGAGGTCGGCGTTGATCCCGTTTGTGATGAAGGTCTTCGACCCGTCGACGACGAAGTGCTCGCCCTCGCGGCGCGCGCGTGTCGTCATCGACGCCAGGTCCGAGCCGATGCCCGGCTCGGTCATCGCGATCGCCGTGATCAGCTCACCCGAGACGATGCCCGGCAGCCAGCGCTCGCGCTGCTCCTCGTTGCAGTAGCTGAGGAAGTAGGGCAGGCAGATGTCGTTGTGCAACGTGATGCCGAGGCCGAAGCCGCCGACGCCGACGCGCTGGCACTCTTCGCCGATCACGAGGTTCAGGCGGAAGTCCTCGGCGCCGGCGCCGCCGTAGCGCTCGGGCACGGCCATCCCCAGAAATCCGCCGCGGCCGGCCAGCGCGAACACCTCACGCGGGACCAGCCCGGAGCGCTCCCACTCGCCGTAGCGTTCCTCATCGCCGACCACCTCGCGCTCGAGGAACGTGCGAAAGCTCGCGCGAAAGTCTTCGTGTACATCGTCGAACAGGTTGCGCTGCATTGGGCGGACCCTATCTCGGCGGGGTCGAGGGGGCGGGGTGGGAGCAGGGCCGCCCGCGCCGAGCCCGCGGCCTCCTCAGCGAAATCGGGGCTTGGCCAGGAGCAGCTGCACGTCCTGGATGCGCCGCTCGCGAAAGCCGCCCTCGCAATAGGAGAGGTACAGCTCCCACATGCGCCTGAAGCGCTCGTCGTAGCCGAGCTCGGAGACGCGCTCGGCGGCGGCGAGGAAGCGTTCGCGCCAGCGCTGCAGAGTCGTCGCGTAGTGGGCGGTGATGTCCTCGAGGTGCGCTTCACGGAAGTCGGTGACGCGCGCGACGTTGCGAGCTATCACCTGCAGCGAGGGCAGGCAGCCGCCGGGGAAGATGTAGGTGTTGATGAAGCTCTTGGACGCCTTCTCGATCTCGTAGGCGCGGTCGTCGATCACGATCGCCTGCAGCAGCATCGCGCCGTCCTCGGCGACCAGCTCCGAGCAGCGCCGGAAGAAGGTCGGGAAGTACTGCCACCCGACGGCCTCGATCATCTCGATCGAGACGAGCTTGCTGTAGGGCCCATTGCGCTCCAGCGCCGGATCGCGGTAGTCCTCGAACAGCACGGTCACGCGATCCTCCAGCCCGGCCTCGCTGATCCGCGCGGTCGCGTAGGCGTGCTGCTCGGCCGAGATCGTCGTCGTCGTCACGCGGCAGCCGTAGCGCTCGGCGGCGTACCGCGCGAAGCCTCCCCAGCCGGTGCCGATCTCCAACACGTGGTCGGCGGGCGAGAGCCTGAGCTTGCGGCAGATGCGCTCGAGCTTGGCCAGGGAGGCCTCCTCGAGCGTGGCCGAGGGCGACTCGAACACGGCGCACGAGTACATCATCGTCCGGTCCAGGAACTGCGAGAAGAGCTCGTTGCCGAGGTCGTAGTGCGCGGCGATGCGCTTGCGCGCGCGCGCCGGCGTGTTGCGCTTGACCCGGGCCAGCAGCGCCTGCGCCGGCACGAGCACGGGGCAGAGCGCACGGCGCAGCCGGTCGAGCGGGTCCATGTTGCGCGCGCCGATCCGCGTCAGGGCGACGAGGTCGTCGCAGTCCCACGCGCCCTCGGCGAACGACTCGCCGAGGCCGACGCTGCCGCGCAGCAGGGAGCGGTAGAAGCGGGGCGAGCGGACTCGCAGCTCGGCCGAGGGCGGGCGCTCGTCCTCGGGCGGGCGCTGACGCCCCGCCGGCCCGCCGTCCCCGCCTGAGGCATCGCCGAAGCGCAGGCGCCGCTGCCCCTCGACGAGCACCAGCTCGCCGCGGCGAAGGCGCGAGAGCAGCAGCAGCACCAGGCGACGGGCCAGGCGGTCGCTCATGCCGCGGAGCCTCCGCGCCCGGACGCTCGCGGATGAGCGTGCCAGCGCGCCCCGCGCAGGCGCAGCCGGAGCGCATGCGCGTAGATGCGGGCGGTCAGGCGCAGCGTCGGCAACGGATCGCGCAGCAGCACGCGCCGAAGCGTTCGCGAGCTCATCTCGCGCCGGCGCAGCGACAGCGTCGCGTCGAACACGGGCGCTTGCGCGAGCGGGCTGCCGTTGCTCCTCGACTCGATGTGGACCGACAGGCGCTCGCCGGGCTCGGTCAGCCGCCAGTCATAGGTGCGATCCATTCCCATCAGGGGAGAGACGTGCAACGCCTTCTCGAACTCGCCGTGCATGACGCGGCCGCTAGCGGCCGGCGCAGGCGCGCGCGACGGCTCCACACCGAGCACGTATGCATGACGCTCGCCCCACGGCGTGTTGGTCACCTCGGCGACGACCGCACGCACGCGCGCGCCGGCGCCGTCGTAGCAGTAGTAGAAGCTGACGGGGTTGAAGCAGTGGCCGAGGTAGCGCAGATGCGTGAGCAGGCGGATCGGCCCGTCCAGCGCGATCCCGGTGCGCTCGCGCACGAGCAGCTCGACGGCCCGGCGCAGCGGCGTCTGTGGATCGCCGAGGTAGTCGCGCCGGCGAAACCATGCCGGCGCAGGGCGACGGGCCGACCAAAGCGCATGCCCGTCGAACAGCTCGGGCAGCTCGTCGAGGTCGAGGTAGGCCATGCACAGGCGGTGGTTGAGCTCGTCGCGCACGGCGCCGTGGCGGCGGTGGCGCACCGAGCCCTCGTAGAAGCACGAGGCGCTCGCGCGGCTTCGCGCGCGGGACGGCCAGGACGGGGCGGATGCCGGCGCGCCCGGCGCCGGCGCCGGAGCGGCAGCGATGCTCACAGCGTCACCCCGAACGGTCGGCAGGCCCGCAGCGCGCTCACGACGCCGTCCTCGTGAAAGCCCCATCCCCAGTACGCGCCGCAGTAGTGAGTGCGGCTCGAGAGGTTTGAGATCGCGCCGTGCTCGGCCTGGGCGGCGACGCCGCGCGGCGTGTACATCGGGTGGGCGTACGGGATCGTGCGGATGATCTTCGCCGGATCGATTGCCTCGGTGCGATTCAGTGTTACGCAGAAGTCGCGGTCGGCGCGCAGGCGCTGCAGGTGGTTCATGTAGTAGGTGACCGTGCTCAGCGGCTTCGGCTCGCGCAGCAGGTGGAAGTTCCACGCCGAGCGCGCCGCGCGGCGGCGCGGCAGCAGCGTGCTGTCGGTGTGAAGCACGGCCTCGTTGGCCTGATAGCCGATCGCGCCGAGGAGCTCGTGCTCGCGCGGCGAAGGGTCGCGCAGCATCCGCAGGGCCTGATCGGAGTGCGTCGCGATGACCACGTGGTCGTAGGACTCGGCGGCCGATCCGGCGGCGCGGATCTCGACGTCGTGCTCGCGGCGCGTGATCGAGTCGACCGGCGAGCTCAGGCGCATGCGGTCGCGGAAGGGGGCCGTGAGCGCCTCGACATAGCGAGCGGAGCCGCCGCAGACCGTCGACCAGCGCGGGCGGTCTCGGAAGCCGAGCATGCCGTGGTTGGCGAAGAACTCGGCGATGAAGCGCGCCGGAAAGGAGCCGGCGGCGCGCGGGTCGGCCGACCACACGGCGGACAGCTGAGGAATGATCAACCGTTCGATGAAGGCGCGCGAGAAGCGGTGGCGCGAGAGGAAGTCCTGCATCGACTCCTCGCTGCAGCTGCCCTCACGGTCGCCTTCCAAGAGCGCGCGCAGCGCACGATTGAAGCGCAGCAGGTCGAGGATCATCCGCTGGAAGCGCAGGCTGACGAGGTTGGCCGGTTGGCAGACGAGCCCCCTGGGCGTGCCGCTGTACTCGAAGTCGTGCTCCTCGCCCTTGACCGAGAAGCTCATGTGCGTCGGTTGGCGTGCGACGCCGAGGCGGTCGAGCAGGCGCGTGAAGTTGGGGTAGTTGCGGTCGTTCATCACGATGAAGCCCGTGTCGAGGTGATGGGTCTCGTGAGCGGTGTCGACACGGATCGTGTTCGTGTGCCCGCCTGCGTAGTCGTTGGCCTCGTACACGACGATCTCGTGCTCGCGGTGCAGGAGGTGGGCGGCGACGAGCCCCGACACCCCGGCGCCGACGATCGCGATCCTCACGGCTCCCCCCGTTCCCTTTCAGCGGTGCGTCGCATCTTGTGAGCTTATGTACGCCGGAGCCGCTTCGTGTGGATCATTGAGGTCCTGGCCGAGCCCGAGCGGTTGACGCCCGACGCAGCGGACGCCATGCCTCGCGCGCGCCTGTATGCACGCCGCAGCCGGCGAGCGAGTGCGACTCGCGGGCAGGAGTGCGAGGCGGATGTGTCGAACAAGTGCGCCGATGAAGCGCACAGCTACCCCCACGAGCGACCCGCAGACGCGCGGCCGGTCGCCGATCAACGGCACCAGTGAGCACCAGAGCCTCTCCAAGTACATACGCGCCCGCTTCGAGGAGTGCTCGCGCTCGCAGAAGGACGTGGCGCAATACATCGTCGACCACCTCGACGAGGCCGCCTTTCAGACGGCCGAGGAGCTCGCGCGCCGGGCGAACACGTCGAGCTCGACCGTCGTGCGCTTCTCTCAGGCGCTCGGCTTCGAGGGCTTTCCCGAGCTGCAGGCCGCCGCGCGCGAGGAATACCGCCGCGTTCACGGCAAGTCCGACGCCCACGCGGGATCGCCCTCGGCACCGCTGTTCTCGCTCGACCAGAACGAGTTCGAGACGGCGCTGACGGCCGACCACCTGAATGTGGAGGAGACGGCGCGCAAGGTCTCACGCAGCGAGGTCGAGGCGCTGATCCAGGCGATCGTCTCGGCCGAGAAGGTGCTCGTGGCGGGCACCGACCAGATGGCCTTCTTCGCCAGCTACCTGCGCCATCTGCTGATGCTGCTCGACCTCCGCGTCGACGTCGTCGCGAGCCCCTCGCAGGAGGCTCTGAGCCGGCTCGGGAGGATCGACGAGGCGACGCTCGTGGTCGGGCTCTCAGCCGGGCGCCCGCATCCGCTCGTGGTGCGGGCGATGAAGCTCGCGCGGCACCGCAAGGCGAAAACGGCGGCGATCACCGATGCGACGCTCTCAGAGGTCGCGAAGCTCGCCCAGATCAAGCTCTACTACTCCTCCAACAGCCCGGGCTACGTGCGCTCGCACGCGGCCCTGCTGAGCCTGATCCAGGCGCTGGCCTACGGCGTCTACGCGCAGGACTCGGCGCAATACGACGATCGCATCAAGGCGTTCCGGTTGAAGTAGCCGCACCGTGATCGGGCGGGTCGCGCGCCGCGGGCGGACGGCTGGCAGGAGGACCGCGCGGCCAGGCGCGCGGCGGCCGCGGATAAACTCCTCGGCAATGCGCGACGAGGCGACGTTCCAAGTCAAGACGGGCCTGGCCGAGATGCTCAAGGGCGGCGTGATCATGGACGTCGTGACGCCCGCGCAGGCGACGGTCGCCGAGCAGGCGGGCGCCGCGGCGGTGATGGCGCTCGAGCGCGTGCCCGCCGACATCCGCCGCGACGGCGGCGTCGCGCGCATGTCCGACCCGGAGATGATCGCCGGCATCCAGGCCGCGGTGAGCATCCCGGTGATGGCCAAGGCACGGATCGGGCACTTCGTCGAGGCGCAGGTGCTGGAGGCGCTCGAGGTCGACTACGTCGACGAGTCCGAGGTGCTGACGCCGGCTGACGAGTCGAACCACATCGACAAGTGGGCGTTCAAGGTGCCGTTCGTGTGCGGCGCCACCAACCTCGGCGAGGCGCTCAGGCGGATCGGCGAGGGAGCGGCGATGATCCGTTCCAAGGGCGAGGCCGGGACAGGCGACATCGTCGAGGCCGTGCGACACATGCGCATGATCACCGGTGAGATTCGCCGCCTCAGCACGCTCGAGCCGGGAGCGCTGGCGACGGCCGCCAAGGAGCTCGCCGCGCCGCTCGAGCTCGTCCAGGGGGTCGCTCGCGACGGCAAGCTGCCCGTCGTCCTGTTCTGCGCCGGCGGCATCGCCACCCCCGCCGATGCCGCCCTGATGATGGCGCTCGGCGCCGAAGGCGTGTTCGTCGGCTCTGGCATCTTCAAGTCAGAGGACCCGCCGGCCCGCGCGCGAGCGATCGTCGAGGCGACCACGCACTGGCAGGACCCCGAGCGCGTGGCCACCGCCTCGCGGGGCCTCGGCCCGGCGATGGAGAGCCTCGAGACCTCGAAGCTCGCCGGCGAGCAACTCCTGGCCCAACGCGGCTGGTAGCGAGGCAGCCGATGGCGCGGCGCGGATCGGCGTCCTCGGTCGCTCGCGTGCCGAAGCCGGGAGACACTCGCTCCGCTCGCATCCCCGTTTCGGCCAGCACGCCACGCTCCCTGCGTCCTTGATCCGCTTGACCCTCGACTGCCTCGTGCGCGTCAAGTGATCCGGCCGGAATCGCCCCTCATCGGCGTGCTCGCGCTGCAGGGGGACTTCGAGGCGCATCGGCGCGTGCTCGAGCGGCTCGGCGCAGGCGTGCGCGAGGTGCGGGTGGTGGATGATCTCGACGGGATCGACGGCCTCGTGATCCCCGGCGGCGAGTCCACCACGATCACGCTCGGCGCGCAGCGCGAGGGCCTGGCCGAGCCGATCCGCGCGCTCGCACGCGATGGTCTGCCGGTGTTCGGCTCCTGCGCGGGGCTGATCATGCTCGACCGCGACCACCTCGCCCTGATGGACATCCGCGCCGAGCGAAACGCGTTCGGGCGCCAGGTCAGGAGCTTCGAGGCCGATATCGCCCTCGACGGCCTCGACGACGGCCCTGTCCACGGCGTCTTCATCCGGGCGCCGTGGATTGCCGAGCACGGCCCCGACGTGCAGATCCTCGGCGAGGTGGATGGGCATCCGATCGCGGCGCGCGAGGGCGCCCTGCTCGCGGTCGCATTTCACAGCGAGCTCGGCGAGGACGACCGCCTGCACCGTCTGTTCCTCGAGCGCGTGCGGGCTAGGCGCGGCTGAGTTGCACGTCGGCGCTCGCGCTTCGAGCGAGCAGGTGGCGGCGAAGGAACGCGAGCTGGTCGGCGAGGAGCGCCTCGTGTGCGGGGCCGTCGTAGATGTCGAAGTGGTCGACGCCCGGGTACGTGCGAAGCTCGCCCAGCGGCGCGCGCCGCGCGGCAGCGATCGCCGGTCCCGGCCGTGCCACGCGATCGGCCTCGCCGACGCAGACGAGCCACGGGCAGTGCAGCTTGGCGGCCGCGCACGCGGGGCGGAAGGGGCGGCCGAGCAGCCAGCGCGTCGAGATGCGGTCGCGCCAGCGCGAGTCCTCACCGATCGCCACGACGTGGCGCCAGCCCTCGGCGGCGCCGGGTGCGTTCAGCAGCGCCGGCTCGTCCGGCTCTCCGAACACGGGCAGGTGGCGCCCGCGCGCGGCCGCCGCCAGCACCATCGCGGTCACGCGCGGCGAGGAGCGGTGCGCCTGCAGCACGATGTCCAGGAACGGCACCTGGCTGACTGCAGCCGCGATGCGCCCGTCCTCGGCGGCGGCTGCGAGCGCGTTGCCGCCGCCCATCGAGGATCCGAACGTCGCGACGAGCTCGCCGTCGATGCGCGGCAGCGAGCGGCCGAAGGCGATCGCCGCCCGCCAGTCCTCGAGCGCTCGCGCCGGCTCGAACAGGTCGGGCTCGCCGTCGCTGTCGCCGAAGCCGCGATGGTCGAACACGAGCGCCGCGATCCCGATCGCCGCAAAGCGCTCGGCGAAGGCGCCGAGCCTGTCGCGCCGCGTGCCGGACAGGCCGTGCGCCATCACGATCAGCGGAGTGCTCGCGTCCGGGTCGCCGGCGCCCGTGGCGGGGTAGAGCCATGCGGCGCACTGCTCGGCGCCCGAGGTGAAGCGGAGGTCTTCGCGTGTGCTCGTCATGGACGCATAACGCCGCTCGGCTGTGGAACGTGAGAGCGCTCGCTCCCGGCGAGCGCCCGGCCCGCAGACGGCGCCGGCCCGGCCGAGCGGCGTGGCGGATCGGCGATACTCGCGTGCATGCGGATCGCGATCGCCGCCGACGAGTTGACCGGTGTCGCCGCGTTGCTCGCGCCGGAGCTCGCCCGCCGCGGTCACGAGACGCTTGGCCACGGTGCGCTGGGTCAGCGCGAGCGCAGCGACTGGGCCTGGGCGAGCGAGGCCGCGGCGCGCGACGTGGCCGAGGGGAGGGCCGAGCAGGCGATCGTCTGCTGCTGGACGGGGACCGGCGCCTCGATCGCCGCCAACAAGGTCGAGTCGGTCCGCGCCGCACTGTGCCTCGACGCGGGCACTGCCGAGGGCGCGCGGCGCTGGAATGACGCCAACGTGCTCGCCCTGAGCCTGCGCAGCACCTCGCAGGCCGAGCTCGTCGAGATCCTCGACGCCTGGTTCGCTGGCGAACCGAGCAGCGAGCGCGAGGACCGCGCGAACGTCGCGCATCTGAGCGAGATCGAGCGCCGCCGCGACTAGGACTCGCGGAAGCGCACGACCCCGTCGGCCTCCTCTTCGGAGACGCTGCCTTCGCGCAGCAGCAGGTCGGCGTGACCGAGTACCTCCGAGAGCGTGAGAAAGGCCTGCGTCACGGCGACGTTTCCCCACAGCTCCTGGGCGATCTCGTGGGCCGTCCGCGGCTCGGTGGCGATCAGGCGGCGGATCTTCTCGGCGCGTCGGCGGTGCATTCGGAAGCGTTCGTCGATCAGCGCGGCGTGGTCGGCGATCGGATCGCCGTGCCCGGGCAGCACCAGCGACAGCTCCATCGCGCGCGTTTGTTCGAGCGAGGCCATGTACGTCAACAGGGCCTGCGGTCGCGAGCTACCGACGTCCGGCTCCGCGCCCAGCGGCCGCGCCAAGAGCGGGTTCGAGGAGATGTGCGCGATCAGGTGGTCGGCGGCGAGCAGGATCGAGCTCGACTGATCGAGGAAGACCGTATCGGAGGGGCTGTGCCCGGGCCGGTGTAGCACTCGGAGCGTGCGGTCGCGCAGGCGCAGCTCGCTGTCGGGCGCGAGCGATCGGGTCACCTGCACCGATGCCCCCCAGGCGCGGAAGCTCGCCGACACCGCGCGCAGCGCCGTCACGACGTCGGCGGGGATGCCGTGGCGCAGCATCAGGTTCTGCGCGAACGCGTCGTCGAGATCCGTCTCGCGCCCGAAGCTGGCGAGGAACGGGGCCAGCTGCTCGAGCGCGGCCACCTCTGCGCCCGAGCGTCGCGCCAGGATCGAGGCCAGCCCGAAGTGGTCGATGTGCTGGTGGCTCACGATCAGGAGCTCGATCTCCTCGACCTTGCGGCCGAGCTGCGCGAGCGCCTGTTCGAGCTCGTCGAGCGCCTTGGCCGAGTTGGGCCCGGAGTCGATCAGCGTCAGCGGCGAGTCCTCGATCAGGTAGGCGTTGACGCGCCCGACCTGAAACGGCGTCGGGACCGCCAGGCGGTGGATCCCGCAGGCGGCCGCCTGCGCGAGCCGCTCGTACGCAAGCTCGCGCTCGTCCCGGTCGCTCACGAGCGGATCAGCGCGAGCACCTGATCGCGCCGCCTGGCCATGTCATCGGCCGAGACGAGCGACTCGAGGCAGAGCCGCAGCAGCGGCTCGGTGTTCGACGGACGCACGTTGAAGTGCCAGTCCTCGTAGTCGATCGAGATGCCGTCGAGGCGTTTCTGCTCGGCGTCGGCGAAGTGCTCGGCGATCTCCTCGATCTTCGCGTGCGGTTCCGCCACCTCCGAGTTGACCTCGCCCGAGATGAAGTAGCGCGCGTGGTAGGGGGCGAGCAGCTGCGACATCGGCTTGCCCTCGCGGCAGAGCAGCTCGAGCACGAGCAGGGCCGGGATCGCTCCCGAGTCGGCGCAGTAGAAGTCGCGGAAGTAGTAGTGGCCGGAGACCTCGCCCCCGAACAGCGAGCCCTCCTTGCGCATGCGCGTCTTGAAGAACGCGTGCCCGACTCGGTTGATGTACGGCGTGCCGCCGGCGGCCGTGACCGTGTCGGGCACGGCGCGCGAGGCGCGCACGTCGTAGAGGATCGCCTCGCCCGGGCTCTTGCGCAGCAGCGACTCGGCCAGCAGGGCCGTGAGGAAGTCGCCATCGACGAATGCACCCGTGTCGTCGATGAAGAAGCAGCGGTCCGCGTCACCGTCCCACGCGATTCCGAGGTCCGCGCCGGTCTCGCGCACGCGCTCCATGATCAGCTCGCGGTTCTCCGGCAGCAGCGGGTTGGGCTCGTGGTCGGGGAAGCTGCCGTCCGGCGTCCAGTAGGTCTCGATCAGCTCGAGCTCGAGGCTCTCGAGCAGCGGCCCGACCATCGGACCCGCCATGCCGTTGCCGCCGTCGACGACGACCCTCAGCGGCCGCGACGCCGACGTCACGACTTCGGGATCGATGAACCCGAGCACGGCCCGCTGGAACTCCTCGTAGAGGTCGACCTCCTCGAGCGCTCCCCGTTGCGGGCCCGAGCCACCGTCGCCTGCGGCCGAGGTCTCGGAGCCACCGCCTGCGAGTTCCGCTTGCACCCGCTCGCGGATCTCCTGGATGCCGGAGTCGCCCGACAGCGCGATCGCGCCCTCCCGCACGAGCTTCGCTCCCGTGTATGCCTTCGGGTTGTGCGAGGCCGTGCACATGAGCCCGCCGTCGAGCTCGCGTGAGCCGACGAGGAAGTAGAGCATCTCGCTGCCGACCTGGCCGGCGTCGATAACGCTCGCGCCGGTGCCAAGGATGCCGTCGCGATAGCGCGCCGCGAGCTCCGGGGCGCTGAGGCGCATGTCGCGCCCGAGGCCGATGCGCAGCTCGGGCACGGGCTTGCCGGCGAGGCCCGACAGCACGATCGCGAACGCCCGTCCGATGCGCTCGGCGACCTCGCCGTCGATCTGCTCGCCGTAGAGGCCGCGCACGTCGTAGGCCTTGAAGATCTCGGTTGCGAGCTCGGCGGGCATAGCGCGCCCATCCTAGGGGCTCGTGGGCGGGCGGCGTCGGCTGCGCAGCGCTCGCCCCGCCTAATATGACCGGCATGTCAGGACACTCCAAGTGGGCCAGCATCAAGCACAAGAAGGCGATCGTCGACTCGCGTCGCGGCAAGCAGTTCTCCAAGCTCGCGCGGGCCGTGATGGTCGCCGCCCGCGACGGCGGCGGCGACCCCGCCGGCAACCCGGCCCTCGATCTGGCGATCCGCAAGGCCAAGGAAGCATCGATGCCGAAGGAGAACATCGAGCGGGCGATCGCCAAAGGAACGGGCGAGGGGGGAGAGGCGGATGCGATCGAGTCCGTGCTGTACGAGGGCTACGGCCCCGGCGGCGTGGCGCTGCTCGTTGAGGCGCTGACGGACAACCGCAATCGCACGGGCGCCGACGTGAGGCACGCCTTCTCCAAGCACGGCGGGAGTCTCGGCGAGCCCGGCTCGGTGGCGTACCTGTTCGACAAGAAGGGCACGATCGTGATCGACGCGACGCGTTACTCCGAAGACGACCTGCTGCCCGCGGTCGAGGCCGGAGCAGAGGACATCGCCGTGGACGACGACGTCTTCGAGGTCGTTTCCGCCCCGGGCGACTTCACGGCCGTACGCGGCGCGCTGGAGGATGCGGGCGTCGAGATGGACAGTGCCGAGATGGCCTACCGACCCTCCACCCTCGTGCCCGTCGAGGAGGGCCAGCTCGGCACGCTGATGCGGCTGATCGAGGCGCTCGAAGACAACGACGACGTCGACGCCGTGCACGCCAACTTCGACGCCCCTGCCGAGGTCCTGGAGCGCGTAGCTGGCTAGGGCGCCGGCTCCTCGCGCCGGACGCGGAACAGCGGAACCGCGCCGCGGATGCCCTTCAGGCGGCGCTCGCCGGCGAACGACCAGCTGTAGGGGCCTTCGACGCTCTCGCGCAGCTCGCGCTCTACGAGCAGGCTGCTCGGCCGTGCCACGGCGGTGATCCGGCTGGCGAGGTTGACCGGCCGGCCGAACCAGTCGCCGGCGCGCGGGAGCGCCTGCCCGAGCGCCGCGCCGGCGCGCAGTTGCGGGAAGTCCTCCCCCTCGGCGTCGGCCGCCTCGATCAGCGTGAGCGCAGCGTCGAGCAGCGGCTCGGGCTCCGGCGAGGCCATCATCGCGGCGTCGCCGATCGTCTTGACGAGACGCACGGGCGGATCGGCGACCTCGCCGGCGAGCGCTTCCAGGCGCACGGCCAACCGCCCGAGCTCATCGGCCGTAACTTCTTCTCCCAGGCGCGTGAACCCGACGAGATCGGCGAAGCAGACGCTCACCTCGCGCGAGCCCGGCAGCTGCCCCCCGCTGCGCTCTAGCGCGCTCACGACCGTGCTCTGCGTGGCGTGTTTGAGGTGGAGCGCGAGCATGCTCTCGACGAGCGGGTTCACGAGCGGGTACAGGGCGGCGGCGGCCTGCGCGTACTGGTAGGCGAGCTCCGGCTCGCTCATCCCCGGCGCGAGCACGAGCTTCAGCGGTAGCGCGCGCAGGCTTTCGGCCGCCTGCGCGAGGCCGCGTCCGAGCACGCGCAGCAGGTCGAGCAGTTCGTCGTCGGAGATCCCCGCGTCGCGGGCGACTCGGGTCAGCTTGGCCGACTCGACCTCGGCCTTCGTGTAGACGTCCTCGTCGGAGTCGGGGATCGGCAGGCCCATCGCCCGGCGCGCCGCGATCAGGAAGTCCTCCTCGATGCCGCTCAGCTCGCTGACTTCGCGCAGCGTGTAGCGCTCGGTGCCGACGATCACCCGGTCGGCCGGCAGGTAGATGATCGACCCGGCGGCCGTGCTGCGGCGCAGGTCGGCGAGCGGGACGCCGTCGGCGGCGAGCGCGCGCAGCAGCGTCAGTCGCTCCTCGCGTTGCTCGCCGTCGAGACCATCGAGGAGGCCCTCGGCCGCAAAGTCGATCGGCTCGGCGCTCATCCACGCGGCAGGGTACGCGAGGCAGGCGTCCGAAGCCGGGCGCAGAATCACTGGGCATGATCGTCCTCGGCATCGATCCAGGCCTGGCCAGCACGGGCTACGGCATCGTCGCCCGCCGCGAGGGCAGGCTCGTAGCGCTCGACGGCGGCGTGATCGAGACGCCGGCCGAGCTGGCGCGCGAGCGGCGGCTGGCCGAAATCCATGCCGAGCTCGAGCAGCTGATCGGCGCCTACGAGCCGGACGCGGTCGCGCTCGAGGAGCTGTACTTCGGCCAGAACGTGCGCACGGCGTTCGCCGTTGGGCACGCGCGCGGGGTCGCGATGCTGGCCGCCGGCCAGCACGGGCTCCCGTGCAGCGGCTACACGCCGCAGCAGGTGAAGGGCGCCGTCTGCGGCAACGGGCGCGCGGACAAGCGCCAGGTGACGCGGATGGTGACGGCGCTGCTCGGCCTGGAGCGCGAGCCCCATCCCGACCACGCCGCCGACGCGCTCGCGGTCGCGATCTGCCACGTCAACCGAGCGCCGCTCTCGCACGCGCTGGCGAGGGCCGAGGCATGATCGCGCTCCTGCGCGGCGAGGTCGCGGTGCGCCGCGCAGATCACGTCGTGATCCTGTGCGACAGCGTCGGCTACCGCGCAGCGGTCTCGGCCGAGACGCTGCGGCACGTGCCGCCGATCGGCGAGCCGGTGACGCTTCACGCTCATCTGATCGTGCGCGACGACGCGCTCACGCTCTACGGCTTTCACTCAGAGCAGGAGCGCGACCTCTTCCTGATGCTGCTCTCGGTCCAGGCCGTTGGTCCGAAGGTGGCCCTGGCGGTGCTCTCCGGCGGCGCACCGCGCGAGCTGATCGCCGCAATCGCGGCGGGCGACGCGGCTCGCTTCCAGGCGGTGCCCGGGATCGGCAAGCGCACGGCCGAGCGGATCATCGTCGAGCTGCGCGAGAAGGTCGTCGTGCGCGGCGAGCAGGCCGCCGGCGATGCGATCCTCGCCGAGCGCGGCGGCGGGCGCGCGGATGAGCCGCAGGCCGACGGCGGACGCGCGCTGGCGCGGGCCGGCCTGATCGAGCTCGGCTACTCGCCGGGCGAAGTCGACGGGCTGCTGCTCGACGCCGAGGGCGAGAGCGCCGAGCAGCTGATCGCGCACGCGCTTCGGCTTGCAAGGGCGGGGGCGTGAGCGCGGAGACGACGGCCACGGCGCAGAGCGCGCGGATCCAGACGCCGTACCTCGTGGCCGAGGACGAGCTCGACCGCTCGCTACGTCCGCGCAGGCTCGAGGACTTCGTCGGCCAGGAGTCGCTGCGCGAGCAGCTGGCCGTCGCGATCGAGGCGGCGGGCGCCCGCGGCGATGCCCTCGACCACCTGCTGCTGGCCGGCCCGCCGGGACTCGGCAAGACCTCGCTCGCGCAGATCGTCGCGGCCGAGCTCGAGGTGCCGTTCGTGCAGACCGCCGGCCCGGCGCTCGAGCGAAAGGGAGACATCGCCGCCTTCCTCACGGCGCTCGAGCCGCGCAGCGTGTTCTTCGTCGACGAGATCCATCGCCTGCCGCGGGCGCTGGAGGAGACGTTCTACCCGGCGATGGAGGATCGGCGCCTGCCGATCACGGTCGGTCAGGGCGCGGGCGCGCGCGTGGTCACGCTCGAGCTGCCGCCGTTCACGCTCGTCGGGGCGACAACGCGCGCGGGCCTGCTGACGACGCCGCTGCGCGACCGCTTCGGCATCCAGGCGCGCCTGGAGCCGTACTCTGTGGCGGACCTGACGCGCATAGTGCGGCGCTCGGCGGGCATCCTCGAGATCGAGCTCGATCAGGACGGCGCGAACGCGATCGCCGAGCGCAGCCGCGGCACGCCGCGCGTGGCCAACCGGCTGCTCAAGCGCGTGCGCGACTTCGCCGAGGTGCGGATGGAGGGCGTCGTGACCGCACAGGCGGCGCAGGCGGCGCTGCAGCTGCTCGAGGTCGACGAGCTCGGCCTCGATCGGCTCGATCGAGAGATCCTGCACGCCATCTGCGTCAAGTTCGAGGGCGGCCCGGTCGGCCTCTCGACGCTCGCGGTCGCGGTCGGGGAGGAGCAGGACACGATCGAGGACGTCTATGAGCCGTATCTGCTCAAGGAGGGCCTGATCAAGCGCACTCCACGCGGGCGGGCGGCGACCGCGGCGGCGTTCGTCCACCTCGGGCTCGAGCCGCCGGCGCCGGCCGGCCCGGCGCTGTTCTGATCGCGCTGCGCAGTGCGGCCATCCGGCGGCGCCTTGCGTACTCTGTAGCGGACCCCCATGGCCCACCCGTTCATCTGCCCCAACTGCGGACACCGCACGACCGAGGTCGATCGCAACATCGGCTTCACGCGCCAGCCGAAGGGTTGTGCGAAGTGCGGCTTCGCATTCCTGTTCGAACTGCTCGACGACTACTACCCGGCGCCCGATGCTGCGTTCTTCGTCTGCGACGGCGAGGGCCGGGTGGTCGGCTGTGGCAAGAACTCCTTCGCCTTCACGGGCCTGGAGGAGGAAGAGGTCATTGGCCAGCGGGTCGAGCAGGTGCTCGGGCTCCGCTTCGCAAACGGCGATGACCCGGTGGAGACGGTGCTCGAGTGGGGCGTGCGCAAACTCGAGGTGCCCGTGCAGGTGGCGGGCGAGCGCGACGTGGCTGCGACCGCAAAGGCCGACATGTTCCCGGCCTATGACGATGACGGCGGGCTGTTGCTCGTGCTGACCCCCGACAAGTAGTCTCAACCCCAGCGCACGATGACCGACCGCCGCCGAAACCTGCTCGTCCTCCTGCTCGTCGCCGGGCTGATCGCCGGCTCGGCGATCGTGATCGCGACGAAAAAGACGCGGCTCGGCCTCGACCTGAAGGGCGGCGTCGAGCTCGTCTACCAGGCCAAGCCCACGGCGCAGTCGAAAGTCGACACGGAATCGCTCAACCGCGCGATCGACATCATGCGCTCGCGCGTCGACCAGCTCGGCGTCGCGCAGCCCGAAATCCAGCGCTCCGGCTCGGACGAAATCGACGTGGCGCTGCCCGAAGTCAAAGACGCGGCACGCGCCGAACAGGAGGTCGGCAAGACCGCCCAGCTGTTCTTCTACGACTGGGAGCCGAGCGTGATCGGCCCCAGCGGCCAACCGGCACCCAAAGAAGCGACGGCCACGGGCGGCCCCAACGCCGGTGCGGCCCAGTTCGGGCTGCCCGAGTACCAGGCCGTGCTCCGCGCCGAGAAACGTGCCCCGGAACTGCGCAAGAACGACACGACCTGGAGCAAGGGCTGCACGCCGCAGCAGGTCGGCGGATGTATCTACGGCAGCTGGTACCTGCTCGATCCCGTCCACCAGAAGGTCATACGCGGGCCCGAGGAATCGGAAAAGAACCTGTACTCGGACCTCAAACCCAAGGAAGTGCCCAAGGGCGTGAAACTGAAGGCGGTGCGGGTCAACCCGGGCACCGTGCTCGTGCGCGCGCGCCCGATCGAAGGCGCCAACGGCAAGGTCACGCAGAAAAGCCCGAACAGCTGGTTCGTGCTGAAGGATGGCCCGGCCCTGACCGGGGCCGAGATCAGGAATCCGCGCCAGAGCTTCGACGAAGGCGCCGGCGGCACAGGTGCGCCGAACGTCACGTTCGAATTCACGGGCCACGGCAAGAGCGTGTTCCAGGACGTGACCAAGGAAGTGGCCCACCGGGGCCAGGAAGCCCAGCTGCCGGGCGTCGGCAAGGAAGCGGCCCTGCAGCACTTCGCGGTGGTGCTCGACGACCAACTGATCACGACGCCGTCGATCGACTACACCAAGTATCCGGAAGGGATCGACGCCAACACCGGCTCGCAGATCTCGGGCGGCTTCACGATCAGCTCGGCGCAGGAACTCGCCCAGCAGCTCCAGTCCGGTGCGCTGCCGATCAAGCTCGAATTGATCTCCAACTCGCAGGTGTCGGCGACGCTGGGCAAAACGGCGCTGAACCAGGGCCTGATCGCCGGGCTCGTCGGCTTCGGCATCGTCTGCCTGTTCCTGCTGCTGTTCTACCGCGTGTTGGGCGCGATCGCGATCGCCGGCCTCGTGATCTACGCCATCTACTTCTTCGCCCTGGTGAAGCTGATCCCGATCACGCTGACGCTGCCGGGGATCGCGGGCTACATCCTCACGATCGGCGTCGCCGCCGATGCGAACATCGTGATCTTCGAGCGCGTCAAGGAGGAGATCCGCGGCGGCAGATCTGTGATCTCCGGCATCGCAACCGGCTACAAACGCGGCTTCGCGGCGATCGTCGACGCCAACGTCGTCACGTTCATGACGGCCTTCATCCTGTTCGCGCTCGCCACGGCCGAAGTCAAGGGCTTCGCGTTGACCCTCGGGATCGGCACGCTCGTCTCGCTGTTCACGGCCGTGCTCGCGACGCAGGCGGCGCTCGGCGCGATGAGCCGCAGCAAACTCGTCACCCACCCGGCGGCGCTGGGCGCGACGCGGCGCGGGGGCGGCTGGACGTTCGACTTCATGGGTGCGTCGAGGTGGTTCTTCTCGCTGTCGGGCGTCATCCTCCTGGTCGGCGCCCTCGCGATCGGCGGCAAGGGCCTGAACTTCGGCATCGACTTCAAGTCGGGCACGCGAATCCAAACGGCGTTCGTCCAGCCGGTCTCGGAGAGCCAGATCACGGCGGTCATGAAGGGCGCCGGCTACGGCAACGCCGAGGTGCAGAAATTCAACAACAAGAGCATCGGCGGCAACGGCTACCAGATCTCGACCAAGACGCTCAAGCCGAACAAGGTCAAATCGATCAAGGCGGAACTCGACTCCAAGTTCGGCACGAAGAACTTCTCCTCGACCTCGATCGGCCCGACCTTCGGCAAAACGGTGGCCAACAGCGCGGTGATCGCGATCATCGCCTCGCTGCTCGTCATCTCGGCCTACATCGCGCTGCGCTTCGAGTGGAAGTACGCGATCCCGGTGCTGATCGCGCTGATGCACGACCTATTGATAACGGCCGGCGTGTACTCGCTGACCGGTCGCGAAGTGACGACCTCGACGGTGGCCGCGCTGTTGACGATCCTCGGCTACTCGCTCTACGACACGATCATCGTGTTCGACCGTGTGCGCGAGAACGTGCCGCGGATGCCGCGCGCGGCGTTCTCACAGATCGTCAACCGCTCCATGTCCGAGGTGCTGACCCGATCGCTGGCGACGAGCTTCTGCACGCTGCTGCCGGTGATCGCGCTCTTGCTGTTCGGCGGCGAAACGCTGAAGGACTTCGCCTTCGCCCTGATGGTCGGCATCGCCTCGGGCGCCTACTCCTCGATCTTCATCGCCTCGCCGGTGCTGACGCACTGGAAGGAGCGCGAGCCCAGCTACCGCAACCGCCGCGCGCGGATCACGCGCGAACTGGGTGCCGTGCCGGCGTACGCCACCACGGCCGGCGGCGCGGCGGAGGACGTCGAGCCGGCCAAGCGGCGCAAGCGCGGCGTGTCGATCTTCGGCGGCGACGGTCCACCGGATGCGGGCGCCGGCGAGCAGCTCTCCCGCGACGAGTTCCAGGAGCTCGTGCGCGACCTCGACGTCGACCGGCCCGCGCGTCCGGCCCCCGGAGCGGGGGGAGCGGGCGTGGCGCAGAAGCCGCGTAAAGCGCGCCGCCCGAAGCCGGAGCAGCAGGCCGAGCGCCCGCCCGAGCCTGAGCCCAAGCGCGACCCCGCGGCCGACCTGACGCCCGAGGATCTCGTGCTGAAGGACGACAAACCGGCGACGCCGAAGCGCAAACGTCCCCGCAACCGCAGGCACGGCAGGCGCTGATGGGACTGCTCGCGTGGGTGATGATGGGACTCGCCATCTGGCACTTCACGATCTTCCTGCCCGATCACTTCTGGGGAGGGATCGTCGGCGCCCTGCTCGGCTCGCTCATGGGCGCGATCGTGGTCGGGTTGATCATCTACTCGGCGAAGGTCTCTTCGCTGACGATCCCCGGCGAACAGGCCACCGACGTCGCGATCGTGCTGTACGCGATCCCGGGTTCGGTGGTCGGCCTGGCCCTCGTCTACCTCGAGGGCATACGTCGGGAGCGAAGCCGAGTGGAGATCACCGAAGAGGCCTGAGCCGCGCGCTTCCGTCCCGTCGTGGCCGTAGCGTTGCCGCGATGTCGACGCCGCGCTTCGATCTCCCCGATTGCCCGAGCGACCAGGTCGCGCGCCTGCGCCGCGAGCTGTCGGTCAGCGGCGCGCTCGCCCAGGTGCTCGTGTGCCGCGGCCTCGGCGATCCGCTCACCGCCCGCGCGTTCCTCGACGCCGACGAGGAACATCCGCCCAGCGCCTTCGCGGGCATCGCCGACGCGGTCGAGGCGATCCTGGCCCACGTTTCGGAGGGGCGGCGGATCACGGTCCACGGCGACTACGACGTCGACGGGGTCTGCTCGACGGCGATCCTCGTGCGCGCGCTGCGCACGCTCGGCGCCGACGTCTACTCCTACCTACCCGACCGCGTCGGCGACGGCTACGGCCTGGCAACCGCCACCGTCAGGCGCCTGGCCGAGCGCGGCACGCGGTTGCTCGTGACGGTCGACTGCGCGGTCACGGCGGTGGAGGAGGTGGCGCTCGCCCGCGAGCTCGGCATGCAGGTCGTCGTCACCGACCACCACTCCGCGCGCGCCGACGGCGTGCTGCCCGACGCCCCGCTCGTGCACCCGGCGCTGTGCTCCTATCCCTGTCCCGAGCTGTGCGCCACGGCGGTCGCCTACAAGCTCGCCCAGGCCGTCTACGCCGCCGCCGGGCGCGACCCGCGCGAGCTCGAGCAGGAGCTCGAGCTGGTGGCGCTGGCGACGGTGGCCGACGTGGTGGCGCTCCGTGGCGAGAACCGCACGCTCGTGCGGCGTGGCCTGAGGGCGCTCGCGGCGACGCGCAGGCCGGGCCTGCGCGCGCTGATGGCCGTCGCCCGAGTCGTGCCGGCCCGCCTCGACGAGCGCGCGCTCGGCTTCGCGCTGGCGCCGCGGCTGAACGCCGCCGGACGCATGTACCGCGCCGACGCCGGCCTCGAGCTGCTGCTGACCGAGGATCCCGTGCGCGCGAGGCAGGTGGCAGAGGAGCTCGACAGCGCCAACCACGAGCGTCGCGAAGTCGAGCTGCGAATCCGTCACGAGGCCGAAGCGCAGGTCGCCGAGCTCGGCGAGCGGGCCGCCTACGTGCTCGCCGGCGAGCGCTGGCACCCGGGCGTAATCGGCATCGTCGCCTCGCGCCTGGCCGAGCGCCACCACCGTCCGGTCGTGCTGGTCGCGCTCGATGGGCCCAGCGGCCGGGGCTCGGCACGCAGCATCCCGGGGTTCGATTTGCTGGCAGGGCTCAAGGAGTGCTCCGCCCACCTCCTCCGCTACGGCGGCCATCGCGCGGCGGCGGGTCTCGAGATCGAGCGAGGTCGAGTCCCGGCGCTCGCGAGCGCGCTTGCCGAGCACGCCGAGCTCGTGCTCGACGGCGAGGACCTCGCCCCGATCGAGCGGGTGGACGCGGTCGTGGGTGGCGACGAGCTCGGCATGGCGCTCGCGGAGGAGCTGCAGCGTCTGGCCCCCTTCGGCCACGGCAACCCGGGCGTCTCGCTGCTGCTCGCCGACGCGTGCCTGCGCGACGCTCGCCCGATGGGCGAAGGCAAGCACGTGCGCTTCACGCTCGAATCGCGCGGAGCGCGCGCGCAGGCGGTCGCCTTCGGCACCGGCGGGCGGCTGCCGGTCGCGGAGGGGGCTCCGGTCGAGGCGACGTTCAGGCTCGAGGTCAACGAGTGGAACGGGATCAGCGAGCCGCGCCTGGTGCTGCGCCACGCGCGAGCGCTCGAGCCGCGGATCGAGGCGCGCTCGATGCCGGCGCCGCCGGCGGCCGCGCCGGCGGAGGACGCGCACGGCCAGCTGGCCCTCTGCTGAGCGCCTGAGCCGCTTCAATCCCGCGGGGGCGTCCCCTAACCTATGAATATGACGGTCGCCCGCGATCCGAACAGAGCGCACCCCACGGAGCTGGCCGAGCAGCCGCGGCCCGATGGGGGGGATACGCCTGCCCAGACGTCGACGGTGGGCGCGTCGAGTAGGGGTAAGGGCGGACCGCCGACCCAGCGCCAGGCTCCGCCGCCGCGGGTGCGTCTGGACCTCTCAGAGCCCGAGCGGCGCCTGTTGGCGGACCTGTTCGCGATCGTCTCCGAGCACGCCGCCGACTCGGCTGTGGAGATCGACCGCGCCCGAGTGCAGGACGCGTTCGTGTTCGCCTGCGAGCACCACGCGGCGCAGCGGCGCAAGTCGGGCGAGGACTTCATCGTGCACCCGGTCGGGGTGGCACGCATCTGCGCCGGAATGCGCCTGGACACGGAGACGCTGTGTGCAGCGCTGCTGCACGACACGGTCGAGGACACGAAGGCCTCGATCGAGGAGGTGCGCGAGCGCTTCGGCGAGGAGATCGCCCAGATCGTCGACGGCGTGACCAAGCTGACCGGGATCACGTTCCAGTCCCACGACGAGGCGCAGGCGGAGAACTACCGCAAGATGATGGTGGCGATGGCCACCGACGTGCGGGTCATCCTGATCAAGCTCGCCGATCGCCTCCACAACATGCGCACGATCGAGGCGATGCCCAAGCAGAAGCAGATGGACAAGGCGCGCGAGACGCTCGACATCTACGCGCCGCTGGCGCATCGACTGGGTATCCACGCGATCAAGTGGGAGCTGGAGGACCTCGCCTTTGCGACGCTGCACCCGCGCAAGTACCAGGAGATCAAGGGCCTGGTCGCACAGCAGCGCGACGACCGTGAGCGCTACGTCAGCCAGGCTGGCGAATACCTGGCACGGGAGCTCGCCGAGCTGGGCATCCAGGCCCAGATCGCCGGCCGCGCCAAGCATTTTTATTCGATTTATTCAAAGATGACGAAGAAGGGGCGGGAGTTCAACGAGATCTACGACCTCACGGCGATGCGCGTGATCGTGGACTCGGTGAAGGACTGCTACGGCACGGTCGGAGTGATCCATTCGCTGTGGAAGCCGCTGCCGGGGCGCTTCAAGGACTTCATCGCGATGCCCAAGTTCAACATGTACCAGTCGCTGCACACGACCGTGATCGGCCCGGAGGGCCGGCCGCTGGAGATCCAGATCCGTACGCAGGAGATGCACGAGATGGCGGAGTTCGGCGTCGCTGCACACTGGGTCTACAAGACGGGCCCCGAGGGCCCTGCGCCGGCGCAGGACGGTGGCGAGGGCAAGCGCGAGGACGCGAAGATGAAGTGGCTGCGCTCGATGCTCGACTGGCAGAAGGAGCTTTCGGATCCGCGCGAGTTCATGGAGACGCTGCGCACGGACCTGTTCGAGGAAGAGGTGTTCGTGTTCACGCCCAAGGGTCAGGTCAAGTCGCTGGCCGCCGGCGCGACGCCGCTGGATTTCGCCTACGAGGTGCATACGGAGATCGGCCACCGCTGCGTGGGCGCGCGCGTGAACGGCAAGATCGTGCCGCTGCACTACGAGCTGCGCTCGGGAGACATCGTCGAGATCCTCACGGCCAAGCGCGAGCGCGGCCCCTCGCGCGATTGGCTGGCGATGGTCAAGACGACCCGCGCGCGCAACAAGATCAAGGCGTGGTTCAAGGCCGAGTCGCGCCAGGACACCGAGCACACGGGACGCGAGGTGCTGCAGGAGCACCTGCGCAAAGCGGGCCTGCCGTCACAGAAGATCACCGGCTCGGCGATCCTCGCCGACGTGATCCGCGAGGTCGGCTACCGCAAGGCGGACGACTTCTACATCGCGCTGGGCGCGGCGAAGGTCTCGCCGAAGCTCGTCGTCGGCAAGGTCCTGCAGCGCTTGAAGCAGGGCGAGTCGGCCGACGGCGAGTCGGCCGCCGCCGACCTGCTGCGCGTCGGTCGCCAGCGCAGGCGCCCGACCAAGTCCTCGGGCCAGTACGGGATCAAGGTCGACGGCGTCGAAGACGTGATGTTGCGTCTGGCCAAGTGCTGCCGGCCGGTTCCGGGCGATGAGATCGTCGGCTACATCTCGCTCGGGCGCGGCATCACGATCCACCGCGAGGACTGCCCCAACGTGGCGCTGCTGCGCAAGGACCCCGAGCGCTTCACGAGCGTCTCCTGGGAAGGCGACCAGTCGACCGCATTCGTCGTGGAAATCCAGATCGACGCGTGGGACCGTCACCGCCTGCTCGAGGACCTCTCGCGCGTGTTCAGCGAGTCGGGCGCCAACATCCTCGAAGCTCGGTGCATGTCGGCGCCGCCGATGGTCAAGAACCGCTTCGTCGTCGAGGTCGCCGACACGCACACGCTGAAGAGCGCGATCACGCGCATGCGCAACATCGACTCCGTGTTCGACGCCTACCGCGTCACGCCCGGCGGCGCCGGCTAGACGAACGCTGGCCGGCGCTGGCCGATCGGTGAGCGCATCTGATCACCGATCGGTTGCGTCCTCGGTCGCTCACGTACCGAAGCCGGGAGACACTCGCTCCGCTCGCATCCCCGTTTCGGCCAGCACGCTTCGCTCCCTGCGTCCTTCACCAACCGCTTCGCGGTCGGTGCCGGCTTGGCCAGCGTCCGTCTAGGGCGCTCAGGCCACTACGTTCAGCGCGCGTGGCTTGATCGAGTACCGCGCCTCCTGCACCTCGCCGAGGAAGTCGCCGTCGACCTGCAGCGGCAGCGGGCGGCCGTCGGCGCTGCGCACGGTCAGCTCGCCGAAGGCGTCGAGGCCGGTGATCCGGCTGTTGCCGACGACGCTGGCCTGTGGCGCCAGCGCGCGCACGGCGATCGAGGAGAAGGCGAGCGGTGTGGCGCGGCGCAGGGCCGCGCCGACGAGCGCCCCCGAGTCGAGCTCGGCGCCCTCGGCGATGTCGATCCGTTTGTCGTGGAAGTAGGTGAAGGGGGCGCCGTTCTGCACGATCGCCGTGACCGCCTCGAGCGTGCTCCGGCCGTCGTCGATGACCATGCGGGGCGGGCGCACTAGATAGCGTTGCGCCGCTCCGAACGCCTTCCAGGTGAAGAAATAGGGGCCGAAGCGGGCCTTCAGCTTCGGTCGGGCGTCGACTTGCTCGACGACGCTCGCGTCGAGGCCGACCCCCGAGTTGAACGTGAAGCAGCGGTCGTTGACGACGCCGAGGTCGATCTTGCGCACGCGCCAATCGTCGGCCATCGCCAGTAGGTGCTCGGTCGCGTCGACGAGCTCTCCGGGGATGCCGAGGATCCTGGCGAACACGTTGGCCGAGCCGCCTGGCAGCGCGCACAGCGGCGTGGGGGAGCCGAGCAGCCCGTTGGCCGCCTCGTTGACCGTGCCGTCACCGCCGAAGGCGACGACGACGTCGTATCCCTCGTGCGCGGCCTCGCGGCACAGCTCGGTTGCGTGTCCGCGCGCCTCGGTGTCGACGGCGTCGACCTCGAAGCGCCCTTTGAGCGCGTAGACGACGAGGTGGCGAAGCCGGTCGGAGACGGTCGCGGCATACGGGTTGACGATGATCAGCATGCGCCGCTTGGCAGCGGCGGCATATGGCTCGAGGCCGGGAGCGCCGTCGACCAGGCGCCGCTCCCGCCCGCGCGTGGGGGTGCGCGTGGAGGGGGTGCTCATCCTCATTCGCCTACACCACAACGGGGCCCGCGTTACCGCGCCGGAGGGCCGAGGCGTTGACGGCAGATGGAAGGCGTGATCCAGTCGCATCCGTCCCCTGAATTGCTAGACTGCCGCGCACATAGCTGGACACATCCAGAGGGGTGAAGGGACTGGCCCGATGAAACCCCGGCAACCACCGTCAACGTCACGGACGGGAAGGTGCCAATTCCAGAGAGATGTGTGGCGGGCTTCGTGCTCTTCGCCACACCGTGACAAGGCGAAGAACACGTCCGAAAGGGGCCCCCAATGGCTGTCAGTCACCTTCAATGCAAGGAGTGCAAGGCGGAGTACCCGCTGCAGGCGCTGTTCGTCTGCGAGTCCTGCTTCGGCCCGCTCGAGGTCGCCTACGACCACAGCCGCACGGTCGGCGACGTCGGCGAGCTGCGCCGGCGCATCCAGGGCGGCCCGCAGAACATCTGGCGCTACGCCGACTTCCTGCCGCTCGCGGGCGGGCCTCCCGGTCCGTCGGGGCGCCTGGCCTCGCGCGTCGGCCTGCCGGCGGGCTGCACGCCGCTGATCCGGGCCGACCGCCTCGCCGAGCGCCTCGGCCTGGGTGAGGTGTGGGTCAAGAACGACGCAGCCAACCCGACCCACTCCTTCAAGGACCGCGTCGTCTCGGTCGCCGTCGCACGCGCCCGCGAGTTCGGCTTCGAGACGATCGCCTGCGCCTCGACGGGCAATCTCGCCAACTCGGTCGCCGCCCACGGCGCCGCCCTCGGCCTCGACTCCTACGTCTTCATCCCGGCCGACCTGGAGGAGCAGAAGGTGCTCGCCACGGGCATCTACGGAACCAAGCTCGTCGGAGTGGAAGGCTCCTACGACGACGTCAACCGCCTCTGCACCGAGCTGTGCGCGGAGCGCGACTGGGCGTTCGTCAACATCAACCTGCGCCCGTACTACGCCGAGGGCTCGAAGACGCTCGCCTTCGAGATCGCCGAGCAGCTCGGCTGGGAGCTGCCCGACCGCTGCGTCGTCCCGATCGCATCGGGCTCGCTGTTCACGAAAATCGCGCGCGGCTTCGAGGAGTTCACGGAGCTCGGGCTCGTCGAGGGCGAGCTGCCGAGCATGAACGGCGCTCAGGCCGACGGCTGCTCGCCCGTGGCGAGCGCCTACGCCGAGGGTCACGACGTGTGCCGTCCGGTGAAGCCGCGCACGATCGCCAAGTCGCTGGCGATCGGCAACCCGGCCGACGGACCCTACGCGCTCGACCTCGCCCGTCGCACGGGCGGCGGCGTGGACTCGGTCACCGACGAGGAGATTCGCGCCGGCATCAAGCTGCTGGCGGAGACGACCGGCATCTTCACGGAGACGGCCGGCGGCGTCACGGCGGCCACGCTCGCAAAGCTCGCGGCTCGCGGCGAGATCGACTCCTCCGAGCGCGTCGTGCTCGTGATCACGGGCGAGGGCCTGAAGACGCTCGATGCGGTGCGCGGGACATTCGAGACCCACACGATCGCCCCGACCGTCGACGCATTCGAGACGATCGAGGACCTTCCCATAGGCGCGTCCTCGGTCGCTCATGTACCGAAGCCGGGCGACACTCGCTCCGCTCCCATCCCCGTTTCGGCCAGCACACTTCGCTCCCTGCGTCCTACCTCTGCTCGGCCCTCGACCGTCTCCCGCTGATGTCGGTGCTCGTGAAGATCCCGACGCAGCTGCGCGCTGCGGCGGGCGGCGAGGCCGAGACCGAGGTCGACGGCTCGACCGTGCAGGAGGTCCTGGACGGCCTGTTCGAACGTCACGACGAGCTGCGCTCGCGCCTGTATGACGAGCAGGGCGGCCTGCGTCGCTTCGTCAACGTCTACGTCGCCGGCGAAGACATTCGCTTCCTGGATGGGCTCTCCACGCCGGTGCAGGACGGCTCAGAGCTGACGATCCTGCCGGCGGTCGCAGGCGGCTAGGTCAATCTCCAGCCTCGCCCGCTGGCCGAGCAGCGGCGGGAAGCCGGCTGAGTCACCGACCGATCGCGTGCTGTCCCGGCGTGGCGTGCGCGGGCGGCGGCGTGGACCCACTGAGGCCGACGGTCGAGACCAGCCCTGCTGCGCACATGGCGGCGATCGTCATGGCGCGCATGCGCTTGGGCGTGAGCCAGCCGAACTGGTGGTTCTGAAGCCAGCTCCTGAAGCCGGTCGCCGCCGAGGCGGCCGCGATCGCGCAGCCTGCGCACATCGCTAGAGCGTAGCGGCGGGCGCGGTCTCGCGACTCAGGTGTGCTCAGCCGCTTCGGCGCGGCCCTCGAGGCGACGGCGCAGCTCGGGGCCTCGGCCGGCGGCGACGGCCCGCGCGGCCCGCGCCTCGCTCAACTCCAGGCCATGGAGCTGGGCGTAGTCGAGCAGGTTCTGACGCTCCTCGCCCTCGCGCGCGGCGCGCAGGAACAGCCAGCAGAACAGGCCGAGCGTGAGGAAGGACTCCTCGACCATCATGATCGCGCCGGCGATGTTCTGGTCGGCCAGCGGCGAGATGTGGTGCAGCGCGTCGCCCGTGCTGTAGAAGGGGTAGAAGACGGTGCCGGACCAGAGGAAGATGTTGCCGAGCACGGTGCCGGCCAGACGCACGGCGACGATGTAGACGAGCCGCCCGAGGTTGCCGAACCAGCTCGGCATGGGCAGCGGCCCGAACAGGCACATCCACATGTTTATGCCGAAGCCGAGGAACATGATGTGCTGGAGCGCGTGGACGCCGGGGTGGTGCAGCGCGGCCTGGTAGAACACCGGCAAGTGCCAGACGTATAGGTCGATCGTCCAGAGCGGGAATGCGACGGCCGGGTGGGCGAGCACGCGCAGACGGTCGAACAGGCGGATCTTCAGGATCGGCGCGATCAGCGGGCCGGTCAGGCCGAGCACGATCAGGAGGGCTGCGATGTCGCCCATCAGCAGGTGCTCGACCATGTGCATGTACAGGAGGTCCTGGCTGGCCCCGCCGAGCGAGGTAAGCGAGGCGGCGATCGTGAAGCAGCCGGCGAAGAAGCACAAACGCCGCCATCCCGGGACCGGGTGGCTGCTCGCCGCGAGCGTGCGCGCGCGACGCTCGTAGAGGATCACCAGGAGCAGCAGAGGACCGAGCTGCAACACGTCCTCGACGGCGAGTGAGACGGCGAGCGGGAGCGCGTGCATGTTGCTGCAGACTACCGGCGGGCGCGTGGGCGCAATCGCCCCGCGGAGGACTTAGAAGGGGCTTAGAATGTCCTTCGCTGTTGTTCAGGATCACCTGGGTAGGATTCGTTGGACCGACTCCCATGACCGCGCAAACACCCATCCGTTCCGCCACCGCCGAAGGGCACACCGAGAGGGTCGACGCGATCGCGTGCCTTGGCGAGAGCACGCGGCGCAAGGCGATCTCCGAGCCCCCGCGCGGCCCGGGTCGCTACCTGGAGATCCAGGGCCCTGGCGAGACGCTGCTGATCCCGATCGACGAGGGCGTGATGCACATCGGGCGCGGCCTCTCGGCCGACCTCCACCTCGACGAGAAGTCGGTCTCGCGACGCCACGCGATGCTGGTGCACCGCCCGGCTGGCCCGCGTCTGCTGGATGACCGCAGCTCCAACGGCACGTTCGTCAACGGCAGCCGGATCGTGCAGGCCGATCTGCACGACGGCGACGTGATCCTGCTCGGGCGCGTCGTCCTGCGTTACCTGGAGATCTGAGCCCGACGCGGCTCCTCGGCGCCGCCCTCGGGCTTATACTCGGGGGCCTGTTCGACCCTGATGGGTCGGTCCTCAACACCCAGGGAGGGTCCAGATGAGAAAGCAGGTGGCCGCGGTAGGTGCGGTCGTGCTCGTCTTCGCAGCGCTAGCGGGATGCGGGAGCAGTTCCAACACCTCTTCAACGAGCACGACCAGCTCGGCCTCGATCAGCACCCCCGCCGTCAACACCTCCCTCGCGGCTCAGGTGCCGGCGGCGATCAAATCGAAAGGGACGCTCAACGTCGCGACCGAAGCCCAGTACGCGCCGAACGAGTTCATCGCGCCCGACGGCCACACCGTGATCGGCATGGACGCAGACCTGATCAGGTCGATCGCGTCGCTGTTGGGTCTGAAAGTCAGGTTGATCGACTCCAACTTCGAAACGATCATCCCGGGGCTCGCCGCGGGCAGGTACGACATCGGTGTCTCCTCGTTCACGGACACCAAGGAACGCGAGAAGACGGTGGACTTCGTGACCTACTTCCAGGCGGGCATCACCTTCTACGCCCTGAGCAGCTCTAACGCCACCGTGAACGACGTGGGAGACCTGTGCGGCAAGTCGGTGGCGCTCGAGAAGGGGACGGTCGAGCAGGAAGAAGCGGAAAGTCAGAGCTCGAAGTGCACTAAAGAAGGCAAGAAGGCCGTGAAGGCCCTCATCTTCCCCGGCCAGAACCCGGTCAACCTCGCCGTGGCGAGCGGGCGGGCGGAAATGGGAATGGCCGACTCGCCGGTCGCCGAGTACCAGGTGCAGCAATCGGGCGGCAAGTTCAAGCAGCTGTGCAAATGCTATGGCTTCGCGCCATACGGCATCGCGATCCCCAAGAACTCGGGCATGAGCACGCCGATCCTGGCTGCGGTGAAGGAGCTGATGTCAGACGGCTCCTACACGGCGATCCTCAAGAAGTGGGGCGTCGAGTCGGGTGCGATCACCGATCCGAAGATCAACGGGGCGATCAGCTGAACGCACGCAGAAGTCGCTGAGCGCAGGCGGGGTGTCCTCCTCCGAGGTCACCGATCAGGCGGGACGGCCCGAGCAGATTCGGGCCGTCCCGGTGCGGCGCCCGGGACGCTGGATCGCCGCCGCGATCGTGCTGGTCATCGCGGTCGCGCTGATCCGCTCGGTCGCGACCAACCCGCGCTTCGAATGGAGCGTCGTCGGCAACTACCTGTTCGACGCACGCATCCTCGAAGGCCTGCGCGTCACGATCGAGCTGACGGTGATCGCGATGGCGATCGGGATCGCGCTCGGCATCGTGCTCGCGATCATGCGCCTATCGCCGAACCCGCTCGTCTCGGGCGCGAGCTGGCTGTACATCTGGTTCTTCCGCGGCACCCCCGTGCTCGTGCAGTTGCTGTTCTGGTACAACATCGCGGCGCTGTACCCAAAGGTCGCGCTCGGCATCCCCTTCGGCCCCGCGTTCGTGCACATCGACGCGAACACGGCGATCACCCCGTTCACCGCGGCGATCCTCGGCCTCGGGCTCAACGAGGGCGCCTACATGGCGGAGATCGTGAGGGCCGGCATCATCTCCGTCCCGGAGGGGCAGTCTGACGCGGCGCAGTCGCTGGGCATGACGCGCCTGCAGACGATGCGCAGGATCGTGCTGCCGCAGGCAATGCGCGTGATCATCCCGCCGACGGGCAACGAGACGATCTCGATGCTCAAGACGTCCTCGCTCGCCAGCGTGATCGTCGTCGGCGAGCTGCTGTTCGCGGTGCAGAACATCTATTCGGTGAACTTCAAGACGATCCAGCTGCTGATCGTGGCGAGCATCTGGTACCTCGTCTGCACGAGCGTCCTCTACATCGGTCAGTACTACCTGGAGCGCTACTACGGACGTGGGGCCACCCGCGAGCTGGCACTGACGCCGCTGCAGCGTGTGAGGCTCGGGCTGACCTCCATTCGGCACGGCTTCTGATGGGCGAGCCCATGGTCAAGGCCGAGAGCGTCCACAAGCGGTTCGGCCGCCTGGAGGTGCTCAAGGGCATCAGCCTGGAGGTACTGCCGGGCGAGGTCATGTGCCTGCTCGGTCCTTCGGGTTCGGGCAAGTCGACCTTCCTTCGGTGCATCAACCACCTCGAGAAGATCGACGCGGGCCGGCTGTCGGTCGACGGCGAGCTCGTCGGCTACCGGCAGGTGGGGGAGAAGCTGCACGAGCTGCGCGAATCGGAGGTCTCGCGCAAGCGCGCAGAGATCGGCATGGTCTTCCAGCACTTCAACCTGTTCACCAACATGACGGCGCTCGAGAACGTCTGCTGCGCCCCGATGCGGGTCAGGAGGCTGGCCCGGGGCGAGGCTCAGGAGCACGGGCGCGCGCTGCTCGCCAGAGTGGGACTGCCGGACAAGGTCGACTCCTACCCGGCCCAGCTCTCCGGAGGCCAGCAGCAGCGCGTGGCGATCGCTCGCGCGCTGGCGATGGACCCGAAGCTGATGCTGTTCGACGAGCCGACCTCGGCGCTCGACCCCGAGCTCGTGGGCGACGTGCTGCAGGTGATGCGCAGGCTGGCGCTGGACGGCATGACGATGATCGTGGTGACCCATGAGATGGGGTTCGCGCGCGAGGTGGCCGACAAGGTGGTGTTCATGGACGACGGCGTCGTGGTCGAGGCAGGCGAGCCGGCCGAGGTGCTCGGCAATCCCAGGCACGAACGCACCCGCGCATTCCTCTCGAAGGTGCTCTAGCGCTAGAGCAGCTTGCGCATCAGCGCGACGGTCTTCTCCTGGCCGTGTGCGAGCCGGCCGACGTCCTCGTAGCCGCGAGCTGCGTGGAACGCCAGCGAGGCGTCGTTGCGCGGCCGGACGTTGACGTCGCACACCATCTGCCCGAACGGCCGTGCCGCATCCTCCATCGCGTCGTAGAGCAGGGCACCGAGGCCCCGTCGTCGCTGCGCCCGATCGACGGCGATGCGGTCGAGGTAGAGGAAGCGCTCGTAGCGCTCCGCGAACCAGCGGTAGTTGGCGCTGTCGTAGGGGGCGCCCGGGGCGATCGCGATCGCGAAGCCCGCAACGGCGCCGTCGAGCTCGGCGACCAGGCTGAGGTGGGCGAGCTCGAGGATGTACTGCAGGCGCGCCTGCTCGAGCGGGCTCAGCTCGCGTACCGAGGCCTCGTTGAGGGCGAGCACCGTCGGCCAGTCGGCGCGGGTGAGCGCTCTGACGGGCACTCGATCTCGATCGCTTGCCGCGCTCAGGCCTGGATCAGGCTGTGCAGCTCGTACATGCTCGTGGGCGGCTCGCCCGGAGGGGCGGTTCCCATCACCTCGGCGATCGCCGGTCCGAGGCGTTCGGCATCAAAGCGCCGGGCATGCTCCTCGCTCTCCCAGACGTCGACGATCTGAAAGGCCCCGTCGACCTCACCGGCACAGTGCATCAACAGCCCCTCCGGCGGGTTCTCCTCGACGCCCATGGTCGCGTTGACCTGGTCGTAGGTCTCCGCTGTGACATTGGGTGGTCGCACGATCCTGATGACAGCCATCGGTCTCCTTCGAGTCGTGACTCACAAAGCGCACTGCGGCGAACCGCCGCCGCTCCACCATACGCCAGCACCCGAGATCGGAGCTCGGCGCCTCGCCGCCTCGCGCCGGCGGCGGCCGCGCCCGTCTCGGGCGGTGCAATGCTCTGAGGATGGACATCGAGATCGCGGGACGGCCGCAGACGATCGACGGCGACGAAGAGGAGGTCGCCGTCCGCATCCCTCTGAGCGGCCTTCCGGACGAGCTCTTGGTCCGGGCGCTGGAGAGGAGCCCGCCGGTCACGAGCTTCTGCGAGCGGATCGAGCCGGGCGAGCGGGAGCTGGTCGTCTTTCTGAAGGACGAGGGCGTCGCCGGGCTCGACACGCTCCTGACCGCGATCCAGGCGCTGCTGGCGTCCACGAACGAGGAGCGCGCGCGGCAGAGCATGTCCAAGGCGGAGCTGCGCGCCGAGGCGGTCCGGGTGAAACGAAAGGAAGCGGACGCCGAGCTGCGTGCATGGTGGGAGCAGCGCGGCTGAGGCCGGGGTGGCAGGGCGAGGTGCCGCTGTCCCGGCGGCCGGCGTTTTCGCCTGAAGCCCGGCGGGTAATCAGCGATTGGGTAGGCCGCCCACGGGGGGCCGTCCCAGGGTCGCTGCCTGACCCGGGGAGACTCGGGTGGTGGCACGACGGTGAGGCTGCTTGCGGCGCGTGAGAGGATCTCGAACGCGCCGCAAGCGCCCGGTTCGTCGCGTCGGCCCGAATGGGCGCCCTGACGTGCTGGGCTAGCGCCGCACGGCTGCCGTTCCGGCGAGCTCGCGGGCGCGCTGCGCGCGGTGCGCGACGGCGAGCTCGCCGTACTCGGCGGCGGCGCGCTCGAGCGAAGCCAGCGCGGCCGGAGGGTCGGACTCGAGCAGTCTCTGGCCGAGCACCAGCTCGCAGTGCGCCGCCTCGAGCGGTCGCTTCAGCCGCTGCCAGGCGGCTCGCGCGTTGCCGAGGTCCACGACCGCGTCTGCGACCTCGCCGACGGCGCCCGTCGCTTCCAGTGCGGCGGCCTCGCCGACCGGGTAGTGCACGCGCTTGGCCAGCTCCACCGCCTCCTCGGCGGCCTCTGAGGCCGGCTCGGCTTGACCGGCGATCCCGAGCAGTACTGCGCGCGCTGAGTTGGCTTGGATCGACTGCACGACCAGGCCGGCGCGCTCGCAGACCTCGAGCGCCTGCGTGAGCGCCTCGTCCGCGCCCTTGACCTCGCCGCGGTCGGAGAGGGTGCCGGCGAGACCGTAGAGCGCGTCGAAGGAGACCTCGGACCAGCCGATCTGCTCGGCCAGCTCCTGCGCGCGCACGAACAGCTCCTCCGAAGCCTTCCAGTCTCCCTCGCGCCAGCGCAGGCGACCGCGGAGGACGTAGGGGAGGCACAGCTTGCCGACGAGCCCCTCGCGCTCGGACAGGCTGGCGCTCGCATCGCTCGACTCGATCGCCTGCTCCCAGTCCCCCGTGTTGAGGGCGAGCTGGGCCACGGCCGCATGCAGCTCGATCTCGGCGGGCACGTCGCCGATCTGCTGCGCCAGGGCGAGCGCCTCGCGATAGGCGCCGGCGGCGCCCTCATAGTCGGCCTCCGAGCTCTCGAGCAGCTGCCCCAGCGCCATCAGGGCGAGCACGACCTCGTGCTCGTCGGAGCCTCGCGCGAGCTCGACCGCGCGCTCGAGGTTCTCGCGCGCCTTGGCGCTGTCGCCGATCCGCCCGAACACGCGGCCGAAGATGCCGTGCGCGCGGCTGGCCGCGCGGATCTCGCCGAGCTGCTCGGCCAGCCGCAGCGCCTTCTCGGAGGCGTAGATCGCGAGCATGTTGTCGCCTGTCTGCGTGTACAGCCAGGCCGCCTCCTCGTAGAGGCGAACGAGCGCCAGCGTCGGCTCGGCGTCCTTGATCAGGTTGATGCCGAGCTGGTGATGCTCGATCGCCTGCTTGCGCTCGCCCTTGTGCGCGAGCGCGGCGCCGATCTTGCGGTGAAGCTCGGCCACGCGCTCGAGGCCCCCTTCGCTGCGATGGAACTCGAGCGCCTGCTCCCAGACATCGATGGCGGCGTCCACGCGCCCGAGCCGCAGAGCCACGTCGCCCTGCTTCTCCAGCAGCCGCGCGCGCGTCGCCATGTCCTCGCCGGCCTGCTCGCACGCGGCTTGGTACTGGGAGAACGCTTCGGCGTTCGAGTACAGCGCCATCGCGGCGTCGCCAGCGGCCTCGAGGTAGTGCAGCGCCTTCGCGCGGAACGGCTCCAACTCGGCGGGGGCCATGCTCAGCTCCGCGCCGAGCTGGGCGGCGCGCGAGTAGTGCTCGGCGAGCAGCGCGATGACCTCGTCGACGCGTTCGCCCGCGCGGGCCTCGATGAATCGCGCCACCTCGAAGTGCTTCTGCGCGCGTACGGCCTTCGGCAGCATCTCGTACGCGGCGTCCCGGATCAGCGCGTGCTTGAAGGCCAGCTCCGGCTCGCCGGCCAGCGTGCTGCCCTCGCCGAGAACGACGATGTCCTTTTCGCGCAGCACGCGCAGCGCCTCGCGCAGGTCGCCACCGTCGGCCTGCGCGACCGGCGCGAGCGCACCCTCCCAGAACGTCCGGCCGACGACGGCGGCGTGCGCGAGCAGCCGACGCTGAAACGGCTCCAGCGAGTCGAGCCGGGCGGCGAGCAGCGCCTGCACCGTGGCGGGCAGCTCAGCCGCGCTGGCGGCGTCGTCCTCAGAGAGGTGGCGCACCATCTCCTCGGCGAAGAGCGGGTTGCCCTCCGCGCGCATGGCGAGCGTCGAGATCACGTTCTCGTTGGGCTCCTCGAGGTGCAGCAGAGCGCCGATCAGATCGCGCGTGTGGCTCGCGTCGAGCGGCTCGAGGAAGATCGTCGTCGAGTCGCGCCGGACGCCGCCCCAGCCGGCCCGCCGCTCGAGCAGCTCTTCCCTGCAGAGGCACACCTGCAGCACCGGCGCCGTCGCCCATTGCGCCAGATGCTCGATCAGATCCAGCATCCCCTCGTCCGCCCAGTGGATGTCCTCCCAGATCACGAGCAGCGGGCCGGTGCGAGCGAGCCCTTCCAGACATGAGCGCACCGCGGCGAAGAGCGCTTCCCGCGTGCCCTGCGCGTCGCCGTCGTCGGCCGCGGGGGGCGCGCCGGGCGCCTCGATTCCGACCAGGCGCCCGACGAGCACCGTCTTGGCCGTCGCCGATCTGGCGCTCTCGTGCTCGGAGTGGCTGAGCAGGTCGCCCAGGCGCTGTGACAGCTTCTCCCAGGCGCTCGCCGGGGGGTCGTCGTCGACGATCGCGCACTCCGCCCGGATGACCTCGGCCAGCGGCCAGTAGGCGACGCTCGCGCCGTAGGGCAGGCAGCGTCCGCGTCGCACCGGCGCCGCCATCCCGTTCAGCCGCAGACCACGCTCGAACTCCTGCAGCAGGCGCGACTTGCCGACGCCGGCTTCGCCGATCACGGTCGCCAGGTGCGGACGACGCGAGGCCTGCACCCGCCCGACGAGGTCGTGCAGCCGCGCGAGCTCGGATTCGCGCCCGACGAGCGGCGCACGAGCAGGGGCCGCGACGGCCTCGGTAGCGGCGGGCGGGCGGCCGGGGGTAAGTGCCTCCCACGCCGGCACGGGCTGTGCCTTTCCCTTCAGCTCCAGCGGCTTTGGCAGCGGGCGGTACTGGATCGCCTCGCTCGTGCTCTGAACGGTCCGCTCTCCTACGAGGATTGTTCCGGGCGACGCGGCGGCCTGCAGTCGCGCCGCGACGTTGACGCTGTCGCCGATCACCGTGTAGCCCTGACCGACGTGGCCGGCCAGGACCTCGCCGGTGTTGATGCCGACGCACAGCGCGAAGCGCACGCCGTGCTGCTCGGCCAACGGCTCGTTTATCTCGCTCATCGCCTCCTGCATCGCAAGGCCCGCGCGCACGGCGCGCTCGGCATCGTCACCGTGGGCGACCGGAGCGCCGAAGATCGCCATCACGTTGTCGCCGATGAACTTGTCGACATAGCCGCCGTAGCGCTTCACCTCATCGCTGAGCCGCGCGAGCGTAGCGTCGAGGAGTCGCTTGACAGACTCCGGATCGAGCTCCTCGGCTATCGCCGTGTACCCGGAGAGGTCGGCGAACAGGACCGTCGCCGTGCGGCGCTCGTCGAGCGTCTGCGCGCCGGCCGGCTCGCGATCCTCCGCGCTCATCGCGCCGTCGGTGCTCACCTCCGGCGCCTCGGACCCGGGCAGCTCGGCGCCACAGCTCATGCAGAAGCGCGCATCGTCGGGAGCCGCGGTGCCGCATGATGCGCAGCGCCGCTCGAGCGTCGCTCCGCAGCTCATGCAGAAGCGCGCCTCGGGCGGGTTCTCGCTCGAGCACTCAGCGCACTGCGCCACGACAGCTCACCCCAGGATCGACGAGCTCTGACATGACACCGATTATCCAGATCGGCAGGGGCGGTTACCACGAAGGCCTCGCTCACGGCGTTGACAAGCGCGCGGCCGATACGCAAGGATCGCCCGATGGAGGCGCGGATTTCGAGCGGGCCGGGGGCGTAGGGCCATCTCAGCGGAGCACGTCGAGATCGTCCGGCGCGCGATCGAGGCCTTCGGCAGCGGCAATGTGGAGGCCTTCACTGCCCTGATGGACCCGGAGCTCGAGTGGACGACCGGTCTGGGTGCGGTCGAGGGCGAAATCTTCCGCGGGCACGAGGGCGTCCAGACGTACTTCGCCCGGCTGGACAGCGCCTGGCACGAGTTTCGGCTGCTCCCGGACGAGGTCCGCGATCTCGGCGAGTCCGTGCTCGTGCTGGGCCGGCTCGAGGGACGCGGCCGCGGCGGCAGCGTCCCGGTCGACGCGCCGGTGGGGACGGTGTGGGATCTGCGCGCCGGAAAGGTGTGGCGACTGCGTGCCTATCTCGACCAGAGCAAGGCGCTGCAGGCGGCCGGCTTGGAGCAGTAGGCGAGCTCGGGCCCGGAAGGATTCCGAGCGAACGGAGTCCGATGGGCGTACCCGAGAGATAGGAGGCACTCGATGCGCAGATTCCTGCTTGGGGTCGTCACGTGCGTCGCTCTGTCAGCAGTGCCGACGGGCGCGCTGGCAGCTCGTAATCCGAGCGGCACGGGTCCGCCGAGCCAGTCCTGTCAGGAAATCGAGGCGGCGGGTGGCACCACGCCCGGACACGCCGCGAACTCGCCGGGATCGCCGTTCAACGAGCCTGAAATCAACAGCGAAAAGGGCGGCATCGGCGGTCAGCACTACAGCGAGAAGTCGCAGTACGACGTCGCCTGCTACCAAGTCTCGCGGTAGGACTCGGCGACGATTTCGGCCCACGGGCGGGTCGCGAGCGCTACTGCTCGCGACCCGCACGGGGCGTTGGCCCGGCGCGAGCGCTCTGGCGTCAGTCGCACGCCATCTGCCAATCCACGCGCGTGTTGCCCGGGGCTTACCGCGGCGGTATCATCGAGGGGCAGGGGGATCTGCGGGGGCACGACGTGATGGGCGTGATGGGCATGATGTCGATCTTCAACATCGTCGAGCGCGAGCACGAACGGCGGTTTGCGCTGGTGGTATCGGGCGACCTGGACCCGATGACGGCCCCTCGCCTGGAGGCTGCCGTCGCGAGGGCGTGCACGCAGGGCGCTCGTGAGGTCGAGATTGACCTCGGCGACGTCCCCTTCATCGACTCCGCCGGGATCTGGGCGCTGCTGCGCGCCAAAGAACAGTGCGAGGAGAACCGCGCCGGCTTCTTCATCGTGCCGGGAACGCACTCTCAGCCCAAGATGGTGTTCAGGACGATGGGGCTGGACGACAGGCTGCCGTGGCGGGAGCCGGCGCCCCAACCGGGCGCGACGAGCGGCTGAGCCGGCGCACGCGCGCAACGACTACTGCTCCAGTCCGACGGCCTTGAGCGCCTCGTCCTGGTCGAGATAGCCGCGGATCCGCGAGATCTTGGCGTCGCGCAGGTCGAACGCCATCCCCAACGACGCGTCGACGGTGGCGCCGCTGCCCTTTCCGCGACCCTCGAGGCGTGCCAGGACGAGCACTCCCTCGCGGTGCTCGCGGAACTCTGCCGGGAAGATCTGAAAGCTCTCCCACGCGCTGCCGAGCGCCCCGAAGTAGCGGCGGACACCGTCGTGTCCGAGAAACCGGCCGCCCTCGATCGGGCTCATCGACGGCAGCCACTCGAAGTCTGTGGCGGTCAGGGCCGCGAACCGTTCGACGTCGCGCTCGTTGAACGCAACGACCGCCTCCTTGACGACCTCGAGGTTCTCCGGCGACATCGGCTCAGCTCACCCGTCGCTCAGTATCCCGCAGCCGGCTGGGGCCCTCTGCGCGGCGTTTCGCTGCCCCTCCCAGGCGGGCGGGCACGCCGGAGCCTCGCTCCGGCGTGCAGCGGACCGCCGAGCTCAGGCTTGGAGCTCGCGCTTCAGCTCGCAGGCGTCAACCGAGGCGCGGTTGCCCGGCGTTTCGGACGGGTCCATCGCGGCCAGGACCTTTGCGCCGGCCTCCAGATCCTCAGCCGTGGCGAAATGCTGCAGGACGACCGCCGTGCCCTGGCCCTCGTCGAAGAGGATCTGCAACTTCGAGGAGTTGACGCCCGGCGGGGGTCCGCTCTCCTGATCGATTCGCGCCAGGAGCCCTTCGATGCGCTCGGCGCTCACGTCGGTGAATCGCACGACACGTACGTACATCAGGCCAACCTCCCAGGGTCGATGATGATTGACGCTACCGCGCGCCCGACGACCGGGTCAACCGCGGTGACGCCTTCGGCTCGCAATTCGGGTGCGCGTGAGACATCTCCCACAAGATCCAGCCGGCGCCGCTAGGCGTGCGCCACGACCTCGCCCACGTCGACGCTGTCGAACGTGACGAAGTCGCCCGGTGGCTGCATCTGCTCGGCGACCGCACGCGCGGCGTCCTCGGACTCGAACATGGCCAGCGAGGTTCCGCGGTTCTCGGACAGGTTGACCCAGTAGCCCGCGACGAACCCCGGCGCTCCCGAGACCCGCGGCACCACCTGCCCGCGGAGCGCCTCCTCGGCGGCCTCGCGATCGTTGATCGTGACCTTCACGGCAATTGCGTGCATGGCGGCCTCCTTTGAGCGGTGTTGCGGTAAGAGCGAAGCTACCGGATCACCTGTGAGAGCGCGGACCGAGGGATTCTCATTCTGTAGACCTACCCCGAATCGGCAGCTGCTCAAGCGCGCCCGGCGGGATTCCAACTTGCGACCTCTCGCTCCGGAGGCCACTCGGGGCAGGGCGGGCCGCAGACTCTCTGCGGGATACTGGGCGGCCGGTGTCTGAGCAGTCCACGACCCCCGACCTGGTGGAGCGTTGGCAGGAGACTGCGGCCGCTTACGCTCGCCGTGACTTTCACACGATGATGCGCTTCTGGGCGTCCGATGTCGTCTGGGATGCCTCGTCCGCGGGGCTCGACATCTTCGAGGGCGCGGCGGCGGTTCGCAGCTTCCTCGAAGACTGGACCGGTGCCTACGAGGAGTACGAGTACAAGCATCAGGAGGGCCGGGACCTCGGCAACGGAGTGTTGTTTGCCGTGGCTAGTCTGGGCGGTCGCCTCGCTGGCAGCGCGGGAAGGGTGCAGGAACGATGGAGCTACACGGTCACATGGGCAGAGGGGATGATCGTGCGGGTGATCACCAGAGCCGACATCGACGAGGCCCGTGCGGCCGCCGAACGCCTCGCCGAGGAACGCGGGTAGGGCGATGTCGAAGAACGTGGAGTTGGTGAAGCGACTCTATGACGCCTGGCACAAGGATGGCTTCGGCGTAGTGCCCGCAGTGATGGACCCAGACATCGAGTACGTCAACCCTCCGTATGCCGTCGAGCCCGGGACGCGCCGGGGCTACGAGGGGTTCGCGATCGCTGCCCAGAACATCCGCAACGTCTACCCAGCCCGTCGGTTCGAGCCGCTCGAGTTTCACGAGGCACGCGACCGGGTGGCGGTGCGGGTGAGGGTGGTCGCACGCGGCGTCGGCAGCAGTGTCGAGGTCGATGTCGAGCGTGGCTACGTGTTCGACGTTCGTGACGGCAAGATCGTTCGGTTCGCGTGGTTCAACGAGCCGCTTGAAGCCCTCGAAGCCGTGGGGCTCGCGGAGTAAGCGATGTCGCAGGAGAGCGTGGCGTTTTCCCGGAGCCCCAGATAAGCGCTTGGCCGGCTCCCTGGCACCTCGGCCCTGGGCGCGTTAGTGTCGTCCGCAAACCGAGACCAAACGGGCAGGAGGCAATGATGGCGGCAGATGAGAACGCAGCTATCCTTCGACGCGGTTACGCCGCGTTCAACTCGGGTGACATGGACACGCTCATCGAGGTCTTCGACGAGAGCATCGTGTGGCACCTCCCGGGTCGGAGCGCCATGGCCAACGACTACGCGGGCCGTGACGCTACCTTGGCCTACTTCGGTCAGTTGGCGCAGGAGACGGGCGGTACATTCCGGGCCGAGCTGATCAGCGCGCTTCCAGACGATGAGGATCGCGTTGTCGGCATTCAGCGGAGCATCGCGGACCGGAATGGCAAGCACCTCGATGTCGGCAACTGCATCGTCTTTGAATTCAAGGACGGGCGGGTTGTCGACGGCCGAGAGCACTTTCACGACCTCTACGCTTGGGACGAGTTCTGGTCTTAGCGATCTGCGACGCCTGAGCGAGACTGATAGGGAGTTCCGCAGGAACGTTCGTGCCGAATTCAATCCTCGCTCGATCAAGCCGAAGCCCACGAAGCGAGAGGCTGGCGGAGTAGGCGATGTCGCAGGAGAACGTGGAGACGGTCGAGCGGGCGATTGCAGCGATCAATGCGCGGGACATTGACGGCTAGCTTGCCTGCTGTACCGAGAATGTGGAGTTGCTGACGCCCGTCGGCTCGCCTCGGACTTCACGCGAAACTACGCGAATCGACGCGACTCAGGCACGAAATCGGCGTCTCGTGCCTGAGATTAGCCGCGCCACGCTCGCAGCGTAGCCACCGCCCCAGCCTGCGGGATACTGGGCTGGCGATGTCGGAGAACCTGGACCTCGTGCGCTCGATCTACGCGGACTGGGAACGCGGCGACTACTTCGGCGGCTCGGGCGAGTGGATTCATCCTGAGATTGAGTTCGTGGTTGACGGCGGTCCTGAGCCGGGCCGCTGGACGGGGCTCGATGGGTTGATCGAGGGCGCCCGCACGATCCTCACTGTCTGGCAAGACTGGCGGCCCGAGGCGGAGGAGTACCGCGAGCTCGACGACGAGCGCATCCTCGTGTTCTTCCACCCCAGTGGACGCGGCAAGACGAGCGGATTGGACGTCGGGGACGTTGCCGGGAAGGGAGCGAACCTGTTTCAGGTTCACGGCGGCAAGGTCACGCGCCTCGTCGCCTATTGGGACGTCGACCGTGCGCTCGCCGACCTCGGCCTGGAGCAGTAGGCGATGTCGCAGGAGAACGTGGAGGTCGTGCGAGCGGTCTACGACTGCTGGAGGCGGGGCGACTTCCGTGCGACGGCCAATAAGGTCGCACCGGACTTCGAGTGGAAGCAACTCCACGGTGTCGTAGAGCCGGGGTCGCATGTTGGAGCAGATGCGAGCCGCGCGCTGCGGAGCATCTTCGAGATCTATAAGGACCTTCGCGTCGAGGCCGAGGAGTACGTAGATGCGGGAGACACGATCGTCGTTGTAGCCCACGCTCACGGCACCGCTCGCGGAAGCGGGTTGCACATGGATCAACGGCTCGCGTTCGTGTGGACGGTTCGGGAAGGAATGCCGGTCCAAATGGAGCAGTACCCGAACCGCGGGGACGCCCTCAAGGCCGTGGGGCCGGAGGAGTAGCACGTGGCGAGTTTCGCTAGCCATTTCGCCAGCCCGTCCTAGGGGGTTGGCAAGATTCGAACTTGCGACCTCTCGCTCCGGAGGCGCCTGGCTTGTCGGCCTATTTAGCCATAGCGCCAGTGTTTTCGAGGCGAGAGTGGCCACGCCATGCCTCTCGGACTTGACGCGAATCGACGCGATTCGACGCAACTCGGGCACGAAATCGCCGTCTCGTGCCTGGAATCAGCCGGGCTACACGGCTGACTTGGCGATCCTCGCGAAAGCTCTCCTACGCGCTTGCCCGAGCGCGGGCCGACTCGCTTGCGGCGTAGTCGTTGCCCTGCGGGATACTGGGCGGGCGATGTCGGAGAACTTGGACCTTGTGCGGTCGATCCTCCCCGACTGGGAGCGCGGCGACTGGAGCTCTACTCACTGGGCCGACCCCGACATTCGGTTCGAGCTGACCGGCATCGCCGGAGGTCGCTGGACCGGCCCAGTCGGCATGGCGGAAGGATTCGCAGGCTGGCTGCAAGGCTGGGACGACTTTCGAATCGCGGAGGTCGAAGAGCTACGAGAGCTTGACCATGAACGCGTCTTGGTGCTGCATCGGTTCACGGCCCGCGGAAAATCGAGTGGCCTGGCTATTGAGCAGACAGGCCCAAAGGGCGCGAGCCTGTTCCATATTCGTGATGGCAAGGTGATTCGCCTCGTAGCGATCGTGTCGCCGCGCGAGCAGACCCTTGCCGACCTCGGCCTCGCGGAGTAGGCGATGTCGCAGGAGAACGTGGACGTGGTGCGCGACGATACCCTCGACGCCTACAGTCGGCGCGACGTCGAGGCCGCGCGACAGCTCCACCACCCCGACATGGAGTTGGACTGGTCCGCCTCGGGCAGCGCTCTCGCGCGGGTCTATCGCGGAATTGACGATGCCGAACGCTCTGGGCGGAGTACTACGAGACGTTCGAGCAGACGGAGGTCAAGCCGGATCGCTTCATCGACCTAGGTGAGACGGTCGTCGTCCCGAACGTCGCCTACCAGCGTGGCCGTGACGGCATAGTGGTCTCGGCACGGAGCACACTCGTGTACACGGTCCGCGACCACAAGATCGCTCGCATATGCCTGTACCAGCAGGAAGACGAAGCCCTCAAAGCCGTGGGGCTGGAGGAGTAGGCGTGGCGAGTTTCGCCAAACCCCTTCTAGAGAGCCGGTTGACGCTCGGCAAGCTCACGTGCGAGATCCCGCACCCGGTCAAAGCCCCCGATCTCTTGGGAGCCGTCGGGAGTCTTGATCCGGGACCTCTCGTTTCCAAGCGCCCAGACCTCTACGGCTCCGATCGGGGTGTCGGAAACCGCCGTTTAGCAGGGCTGAACGGAGAGCGCGCCCGGCAAGATTCGAACTTGCGACCTCTCGCTCCGGAGGCGAGCGCTCTATCCACTGAGCTACGGGCGCAGATGGCGCGCTCGGCCGCGCCTTCGGCTGTCGAGAGCTTACCGCCGGCACGCCGCGCCGCAGCACGGCTTTCCTCCGCCCGCAGCGCAAGGCGCCAACACCTCACCCCGTCCGCCGCTACCGTAGCGCCATGGACCTCTCCCTGTTCTTCGTCGGAACGGGCGGCGCCGTGCCGAGCGCGCGCCGCGGCCTGCCCGCGATCCTGGTCCGTCGCGGTGGCGACCGCATCCTGTTCGACTGCGGCGAAGGCACGCAGCGCCAGCTGACCCGCTCGGTCGGGCTGCTGGACATGGACTGCGTCTTCATCACGCACTTCCACGCCGACCACTGGCTCGGACTGCCGGGGATGCTCAAGTCCTTCGCCCTGCGCGATCGTAAGCAGCCCCTGACCGTCTACGGCCCGCGTGGCCTCAGCGAGCTGATGGGGGTGATGCGCGTCGTGTACGGGCGGCTGCCCTTCGAGTTCAGCGTCGTCGAGCTGGAGCCCGCCGAGGCCGTCGAGCGCGACGGCTACGCGATCGCGGCCGTGCCGGTCAGCCACCGCTCGCCCGCCGCCTTCGGCTACGCGCTGATCGAGGACGCGCGCCCGGGTCGCCTGGACGCCGCGCTGGCCGAGCAGCTCGGCGTGAAGCCGGGGCCAGACTTCGGACGCCTGCAGCGCGGCGAGACGGTCGGCGGCATCCTGCCCGAGCAGGTCATGGGCCTAGAACGTGAGGGGCGCAAGCTCGTCATCTCCGGCGATACAGAGCCGTGCGAGGCGCTCAAGGTCGCGGCGCACGAGGCCGACCTGCTCGTGCACGAGGCCACATTCACGGAGGAGGACGTCGAGCGCGCGCGCGAAACGGCCCACAGCACCGCGCGCCAAGCGGCCGAGCTCGCCCGCGACGCCGAGGTGCGCGTGCTCGCGCTCACGCATGTCTCCACGCGGTACGCCGGCGGGCAGTTGCGCGACGAGGCACGAGCCGTGTTCGCCGCCACCGAGGCGCCCCGCGACTTCGACACGATCGATGTTCCGTTCCCCGAGCGCGGCCGCGCCACGCTCGAGCGCTGGTCCGAGCGCCAGGCGCGCGAGCGCGCTGGCGGCTCCGCTTCCCCTGAAGCGCCCGACGGCGACGTCGATGCGGGCGAGGACGGGCCGCGCGAGCCGGGCGGGAGCCCGGAGTCTCCGCCCGAAACCGTCGTCTCGCGCTAGAGAATCGTCGCAGCCCCCTGATACATTCCTGAAGATCCTTTAACCCGGTCCTGTGAGGCCAGGAAGGAAGAGATGGACCAGAGCAGCGAGAAGGTCGTCCTCCGTGAGGGCGACGTCCAGCGAGCGCTGACGCGCATCGCGCACGAGATCGCCGAGCGCAATCCCCGGGCCGGTGGCGATCATCGAGACGCCGCCTCGTTGCATAACGGCGCGTCTGCACCAGGGTCCGATCCCCCGGCGGACCTGGCGATCGTGGGCATCCACCGCCGCGGCGCCTTTCTCGCCGGGCGCCTGCGCGAGCTGCTCGAGGACCTGCTGGGCGCCGAGGTGCCGCTGGGCGACCTCGACATCGGCTTCTACCGCGACGACGTCGCCAGCCGCCCCGACGCGCCGGTCGTGCACGCCTCGCACATCGACTTCGACATCGGCGGGCGCACGGTCGTGATCGTCGATGACGTCCTCTTCACGGGTCGCACCGTACGCGCGGCGATCGAGGCGCTGTTCGACTACGGGCGCCCGGAGCGCGTGCAGCTCGCCGTGCTGGCCGACCGCGGCCACCGCGAGCTGCCGATCCGCCCGGACTACGTCGGCAAGAACCTGCCGACCTCGCGCGCCGAGCACGTGCACGTACGCGTGCGCGAGCTCGACGGGGTCGACGAGGTCGCGATCGCCCCGGCCGCCGTGGAGGTCGCATGAGCGCCGTCAAGGCTCGCCCCGCGCACGAGCAGGAGCGCGCGTGAATCATCTCCTCTCGATAAGAGATCTCGATAGAGGCACGATCGAGCGCATCGTGGCTCAGGCCGAGCGGTTCGCCGAGGTCTCCGACCGCGAGATCAAGAAGGTTCCGGCGCTGCGCGGGCGGATGGTGCTGAATCTCTTCTACGAGGCGTCCACGCGCACGCGCAGCTCCTTCGAGCTCGCCGCCAAGCGTCTTTCGGCTGACGTCGTCAACTTCGCAGCCAGCGGCTCGAGCGTGGAGAAGGGGGAGTCGCTGAAGGACACCGTGCTCACGCTCAGCGCCCACAAGCCCGATGCGATCGTGCTGCGCACGCCCTGGGCCGGCGCTTCCGAGCTCGTCTCGAACTGGTGCAGCGCGGCGATCGTGAACGCGGGCGACGGCAAGCGCGAGCATCCGACGCAGGCACTGCTCGACGTCTACACACTCAAAGGCCGTCTCGGCGAGCTCGATGGCGCCAGCATCTGGATCGTCGGCGATGTCGCCCACTCGCGCGTGGCCCGCTCGGACATCGTCGCCTTCCAGCGCATGGGCGCCAAGGTCACGGTCGCCGGGCCGCCCACGCTGATCCCGCGCGGGATCGAGGCGCTCGGCTGCGATGTGCGCTTCACGCTGCAGGAGCTGCCCTCGGCCGACGTGGTCTATGCCCTGCGCATGCAGAACGAGCGCATGGACGACACCTGGGTGCCCTCGATCCGCGAGTACGCCGCCTGGTACCAGGTCAACGGCCGCCGGCTCTCGCCGCGCCAGGTGCTGATGCACCCCGGGCCGGTCAATCGCGGCGTCGAGCTCTCGGGCGAGGTTGTCGACTCGCCGCAGGCCGTGATCACGGCACAGGTCGAGGCCGGTGTGGTCGTGCGCATGGCCGTGCTCTACGAGCTCTTGGCCGGCGCCCGCGCCCCTGCGCCGGCGCCCTCGGCCTCGCCGTCGCCCGCCTCGCCGGAGCCGCAGCCGGCCTGATGGCAGCGCAGCCGCTCGTCCACGGGCCGCGCAAGGCGGCCGACCTCTTGCTGCGGGACGTCCACGTGCTCGACCCCCGCGCGCGTCTGGACGCGCGGCGCGACGTGCGCGTGCGCGCGGGTGAGGTGGCCGAGCTCGGCGAGCCGGGCACGCTCGCCCAGGAGCCAGAGGAGGAGCTGATGGAGGGCCGCGGGCACCACCTGTTCCCCGCCTTCTTCGACCCGCACGTGCACCTGCGCACGCCGGGCCAGGAGCACAAGGAGGACCTCGACACGGGCACCCGCGCGGCCGCAGCCGGCGGCTTCGCTGCGGTGCTGGCGATGCCCAACACCGACCCCGTGCTCGACTCGGCCCCGCTGCTGCGCTCCCTGCGCGAGACGGCGGCCCGCGAGTCGCGTATCTCGGTCGGCTTCATGCCGGGCATAACGCGCGGCCTTCAGGGCGAGCAGCTGACAGAGATGGCCGAGCTGCGCCAGGAGGGCGCCGTCGGCTTCACCGACGACGGCAAGCCCGTCACGAGCGCCGGGATGCTGCGCAAGGCGCTGCAGTACCAGCGCCTGTGCGGCGGCGTGATCGCGCTGCACGAGGAGGATCCCACGCTCTCGCGCGGCGGCTGCATCCACGAGGGGGCCGTCAGCGCGGCGCTCGGCATCGGCGGCATCCCGACCATCTCCGAGTCGACGATGGTCGCGCGCGACGCCGCGATCGCCGGCTACGAGGACGCGCGCGTGCACTTTCAGCACCTCAGCTGCGCGGCCTCCGTCGAAGCCGTGGCCGAGGCCAAGGCAAGCGGCGTGCGCGCGAGCACCGAGGTCTCGCCCCATCACCTGCTGCTGACCGAGGAGTACGTGCGCGGGATGGACACGCGCATGAAGATGAACCCGCCGCTGGCGACCGAGGCCGATCGCCGGGCGCTGATCGAGGGGCTGCGCACCGGCACGATCGACTGCGTCGCCACCGACCACGCGCCCCATGCGCGCGAGGAGAAGGAGGTGCCCTTCGAGCAGGCCCCGATGGGCACGACCGGGCTCGAGACGGCCTTCGCCGCCCTCTACACCGGGCTGGTGCTGCCGGGCGTGATCGAGCTCCGGCTGCTGATCGAGCGGATGACGGCCGGCGCGGCGCTGTATGAGCTGCCGACGCACACGATCGCCGTCGGCGAGCCGGCCAACCTCACGCTGCTCGACCTCGACGCCGAGTTCGTCGCCGGCGAGCGCGGCTGGGAGAGCCGCTCGGAGAACTGCTGCTTCGCCGGACGCAAGCTGCGAGGAAGAGTGCTGCTGACGCTCTCCGGCGGCGGCGTCGTCTATCGCGAGCGCGCCTTCAGCGTGGTGGGGGCCTGATGGCGCTGCTCGACCGCGATCGTGCCGCGCTCGTCGTCGTAGACGTGCAGGAGGGCTTCCGCGCATACGCGTCGTTTGCGAGCGTCGCCGAGTCCTGCCGCAGGCTGCTCGCCGGAGCGCGCATCCTCGAGCTGCCGGCGCTCGTCTCAGAGCAGTATCCGAAGGGACTCGGGAGGTCCGCGCCCGAGCTCGGGATCGAGCACGAGTCGCGGCTCGAGAAGACCGTCTTCTCAGCCGCCCGCGCCGAGGGCTTTGACCTGGGCGGACGCGAGCAGGCGATCGTCTGCGGCATCGAGACGCACGTATGCGTCTCCCAGACCGTGCACGACCTGCTCGCCAAGGGCGTCGAAGTGCACGTCCCCGCCGATGCCGTCGGCTCGCGCCACCAGCTCGACTACGAGCGCGGCCTGGAGCGCATGGAGCGCGCCGGCGCGGTCGTGAGCACGGTCGAGAGCGCGCTGTTCGAGCTGCTGGAGCGCGCCGGTACGCCCGAGTTCAAAGAAGTGCAGAAGCTGATCCTGTGAGCGAGCGCGAGGACGGATACGTGCTGCTCGAGGACGGCACCCGCTTCGACGGCGAGCTGTGCGGCGCCGCTGGCCCGGCGGTCGGAGAGGTCGTGTTCACGACCGGCATGTCCGGCTACCAGGAGTCGATGACCGATCCCTCCTTCGCGGGCCAGCTGATCACGTTCACGTATCCGCACATCGGCAACTACGGCGTCAGCGCCGAGGCGATGGAGTCCGAGCGCCCGTGGGCTCGCGCGGCGATCATGCGCGAGGCGTGCAACCGTGAGGACGCGCCGAGCGCCGAGCGTGGCTGGCTGGACTGGCTCGCCGACTGCGGCGTGAGCGCGATCTCGGGCATCGACACACGCGCGCTCGTGCGCCACATTCGCGATGCCGGCGCGATGCGCGGGGGCGTGTTCGCGGCCGGCGTAGGTCAGGCGCAGGCGCGCGAGCTGATCGAGGCCGAGCCGCCGATGGCCGGCCAGGATCTCGCCGCGGTCGTCACGCCCAAGGAGGTGACCCGGCACGGCGAGGCCGGTGAGGGCCCGCGCATCGCCGTGATCGACACGGGCATCAAGGCCTCGATGGTGCGCGAGCTCGTCCAGCGCGGCGCGCGCGTGTCGCTTCACCCGTGCACGTCGAGCGCCGAGGAGCTGCTGGCAGAGCAGCCCGATGCGGTTTTCCTCGCAAACGGACCCGGCGACCCGGCTGCGCTCGGCTACATCGTCGAGACCGTCCGCGCGATCGTCGGCAAGCGTCCGGTGTGGGGCATCTGCCTCGGCCATCAGCTGCTCTGCCGCGCCGTCGGACTGGACACGTTCAAGCTGCCGTTCGGCCACCGCGGCGCCAACCATCCGGTCAAGGACCTGCAGACGGGCAAGGTCGAGATCACCTCTCAGAACCACGGCTTCGCCGCCGTCGGACCGGGCGGGGCGCGCACGATCGAGGACGATCAGCCGGTGCGCTGGGAGACCGACTTCGGCGCGGCCGCGCTCTCGCACGTCAACCTGTACGACCGCACGGTGGAGGGGCTCGAGCTGCTCGACGTCCCCGGCGGCACCGTGCAGTACCACCCCGAGGCGGGGCCCGGTCCGCACGACTCGCTGTACCTGTTCGATCGTTTCCTCGACCGCATCGAGCAGCATGCCTAGGCGCGATGACATCCACAAGATCCTGATCCTGGGGTCGGGGCCGATCGTGATCGGGCAGGCCGCCGAGTTCGACTACTCCGGGGTGCAGGCGTGCAAGGTGCTGCGCGAGGAGGGCTACGAGGTCGTGCTCGTCAACTCAAACCCCGCGACGATCATGACCGACCCGGAGTTCGCCGAGGCCACGTACATCGAGCCGCTCTTGCCCGGGCCGGTGCGGCAGGTGATCGAACGCGAGCGCCCGGATGCGCTGCTGGGCACGCTCGGCGGCCAAACGGCGCTGAATCTGGCCAAGGCGCTGCACGACGACGGCACGCTCGAGCGCTACGGCGTCGAGCTGATCGGCGCCAACTACACCGCGATCGCGTGCGCCGAGGATCGCGAGCTGTTCGGCCAGGCGATGTCGCAGGCCGGGCTGCGCATGCCCAAGAGCGCGATCGCCACCTCGCTCGAGCAGGCCCGCGAAGCGCTCGACGAAGTCGGGCTGCCGTGCGTCGTGCGGCCCGCGTTCACGCTCGGCGGGCGGGGCGGCGGCATCGCGCGCACGGCCGGCGACTTCGACGCGATCGTCGCCGCCGGGATCGAGGCCTCGCCGATCGGGCAGGTGCTGCTGGACGAGTCGGTGATCGGCTGGGGCGAGTTCGAGCTTGAGGTGATGCGCGACTCCGCCGACAACGTCGTGATCGTCTGCTCGATCGAGAACGTCGACCCGATGGGCGTGCACACGGGCGACTCGGTCACGGTCGCGCCCCAGCAGACGCTGACCGACCGCCTCTACCAGCAGCTGCGCGACCAGGCCCTCGCCGTGATCCGCGCGGTCGGGGTCGAGACGGGCGGCTCGAACGTCCAGTTCGCGGTCAACCCCGAGACCGAGGAGATCCTCGTGATCGAGATGAATCCACGCGTCTCGCGCTCCTCGGCGCTGGCCTCCAAGGCCACGGGCTTCCCGATCGCGAAGATCGCGGCGCGGCTTGCCGTCGGGTATCTGCTCGAGGAGATCGACAACGACATCACCGGGGTCACACCGGCCTCTTTCGAGCCGACGATCGACTACGTGGTGGTCAAGTGGCCGCGCTTCGCCTTCGAGAAGTTCCCCGGCTCGGACCCGACGCTCTCGACGCACATGAAGTCGGTGGGGGAGACGATGGCGATCGGGCGCACCTTCCAGCAGGCCTTCGCCAAGGCGCTGTCGGCACGGGAGCTCGACAAGCAGCCGGCGCTCGCCGGCGTCGATGACGATGAGCTTCTCAGCCGGCTGCAGACGCCGTGCCCGGACCGCTACGAGCTGCTGCTCGAGCTGCTGCGCCGCGGCGCCGATCCGGCCGCACTGCACGAGCGCACCAGGGTCGACCCCTGGTTTCTCGCTGAGCTGAAAGGGATCGCGCTCGACCCCGAGGCGCCGTTTCAGGGCGAGCGCTCGTTCATGTCGGTCGACACGTGCGCGGCCGAGTTCCCGGCGCGCACCCCGTATTTCTACTCGGGCTGGGAGCGCACGGCCCGCAGCGAGGTCGCCCGCAGCGAGAACGGTCGCGGCGAGCCCAGGCGCTCCTCGATCGTGATCCTCGGCTCGGGGCCCAACCGCATCGGCCAGGGGATCGAGTTCGACTACTGCTGCGTGCACGCGGCGATGACCGTGCGCGACTCGGGCATGGAGGCGGTCATGATCAACTGCAACCCCGAGACGGTCTCGACCGACTACGACACCTCCGACAGGCTCTACTTCGAGCCGCTCACGCTCGAGCACGTGCTGGCGGTGGTCGAGGCCGAGCAGCCGCGCGGGCTGATCCTGCAGTTCGGCGGGCAGACGCCGCTCAAGCTGGCCGCGGGCCTTGAGGCGGCCGGCGTGCCGCTGCTGGGAACTAGCGTCCAGGCGATCGACCTGGCCGAGGATCGCGGGCGCTTTGGCGCCCTGCTGGAGCGCCTCGGCTACAAGGCTCCGCCGTATGCGACCGCGCGCTCGGTCGCCGAGGCGCTCGATTGCGCCGAGGGCGTCGGCTACCCGCTCCTGGTCAGGCCCTCCTACGTGCTCGGGGGGCGCGCGATGGAGATCGTCTACTCGCGCGACGGCCTGGCCGACTACCTCGAGCGCCAGGGCGTGAGTGCCGCCGAGGACCTTCCCGGCCTGCAGGCCGAGATATTCCTCGACCGGTTCCTCGAGAACGCGACCGAGGTCGACGTGGACGCCCTCTGCGACGGGCGCGAGGCGTGGATCGGCGGGATCATGCAGCACGTCGAGGAGGCCGGCATCCACTCGGGCGACAGCGCCTGCGTGCTGCCGCCGCACTCGCTCGGCGAGGAGATGCTCGAGCAGATCCGCATGGCCACGCGCCGGCTCGCGCTCGAGATCGGCGTGGTCGGCCTGCTCAACGTGCAGTATGCAGTGCACGCTGGCGAGCTCTACGTGATCGAGGCCAATCCGCGCGCCTCGCGCACGGTCCCGTTCGTCTCCAAGGCGGTCGGGATGCCGCTGGCCAAGCTCGCCTGCCGGATCATGCTGGGCGAGTCGATCGCCGAGCTAGGGCTTCCGCGCGAGCGCGAGGGAACCGGCTTCGGCGAGCACGTCTCGGTCAAGGAGGCGGTGCTGCCGTTCGACCGCTTCGAGGGCTCGGACGCGCTGCTCGGGCCCGAGATGCGCTCGACCGGGGAGGTGATGGGGATCGCCCGCGACTTCCCCACCGCCTTCGCCAAGGCGCAGGCCGCCGCCGGCGTGCCCCTGCCGAGCAGCGGCACCGCCTTCATCACGGTCACCGACTCCGACAAGGCGGGCGCGTTCGCGGTCGCTCAGATCCTGCACGACAACGGCTTTCGCATCGTCGCCACGCGCGGCACGGCGGAAGCGATCGAGCGCATGGGCGTCCCGGCCGTGCGCTTGAACAAGATCGGCGAGGGCTCGCCGCACGTGCTCGACTGGATCGAGCGCGGCGACGTCGACTTGGTCGTGAACACGCCGACCGGCGTGGGCGCCCGCACCGACGGCTATGAGATCCGCCGCGCCGCCGTCAGGCACGGGATCCCCTGCGTGACGACGCTCGCCGCGGGCGTCTCGGCGGCGCGCGCGATCGCGAGCGAGCGCCGCGAGGGCGACCCCGAGGTGCTCTGTCTGCAGGAGCTGCACGGCGTTCGGCCCGCGAGTGGCACGCGGGGTCCGGGGGAGAGCCTTCGGCCCGGCGGCGGGCAGGCCGGGCGCGAAGGGGATGATCCGGCGCAGGCCGGGCCCACCCGGGCGGGCGGGGTCTCCGCGGCGTGAGCGACTGGAGCGCGGCTCCGGCGCCGCTGCAGCGCCGCCTGTTGACGGTCCTCGGCGTCGAGGAGCTCGGCGCCTACCGCGTCCTGCGCGTGGCCGACGTCGATACGCCCGAGCCGCGCCCGGGCCAGTTCGCGATGCTCGCGGCGGCCGAGCGCTGGGGCGGGGGCGAGGACGAGCGCCCGTATCTGGCGCGTGCCTTCTCGGTCGCCCGCCGTCGCGTGGGCGAGTCGCACTTCCTGCTCGAGGACGTGGGGCCCGGCACGCGCCGGCTGTGCGAGCTGGAGGAGGGCGAGGGGCTGTGGTCGCTAGGACCGCTCGGACGGGGCTTTGAGCCGCCGAGCGAGCGCAGGCGCGCGATCCTCGTCGGCGGGGGCGTCGGCATCGCGCCGCTTGCGATCCTGCAGGACGCGCTCGAGGCCGAGGCCGAGCGCGAGGTCACGGTCCTGCTGGGCTTCCGCGACGGCGCCAGGGCACAGGGCGCGGCGCTACTGCGGGGCGCGCGGGTCGCGACGGACGACGGTTCGGTCGGCCATCATGGCCTCCTGACCGAGCTCCTGGCCGAGGAGATCGACCGCGACCCGCGTGCGGTCGTCTACGCCTGCGGCCCGGCGCCGATGCTCGAGGCGGTGCGGGCGATGTGCGCCGATCGCGCCGTGCCCGCGCAGCTTGCGCTCGAGGCGGGGATGGCATGCGGTTTCGGCGCCTGCTTCGGCTGCGCCGTGCCCAAGCGCGGCGGGGGCTACCTGCGCGTGTGCCTGGACGGGCCGGTCCTCGACGCCGAGCAGCTCGAGTACGTCGATGCCCACGCTGGAGCGCCGGCGTGAGCGGGCCGGTCGAGTTCTGCGGGCTGCGCCTGGCGCATCGGGTGATCAACGGCTCGGGCACGTTCGACGCGATCGCGGCGTGGCGCGTGTTCGGTGCAGCGCTCACGCGCCACTTCCCCTTTTCCGCCTACGTCTCCAAGACGATCACGCTCGAGCCGCGCGCGGGCAACCCGCCACCGCGCCTGTGGGAGGCGCCCGGGGGGATGATCAACTCGATCGGGCTGCCCAACAAGGGCCTCGCCGGCTACCTGGAGGAGGACCTGCCACAGCTTTGCGAGCTGCTCGCCGAGGCCGGCACCGCGGGGCACGGGAGCGGGGAGGGCGACGATCCTGCGTCGGTGCCGCTGATCACGAACGTGATGGGCTCGACCGGGAAGCAGCTGGCGCAGCTCGTGGCCGCCTGCGACGAGCGCGCCGAGATCGCGGCGATCGAGCTGAACGTCTCCTGCCCGAACGTCGAGACGGGGCTCGACATCGGCGCCGACCCGGCCCAGCTCGAGCAGGTGGTGCTGGCCTGCCGCGAGCGCACCGGCAAGCCGCTGATCGTCAAGCTCACGCCCAACACGGCTGATGTCCCAGCCTGTGCGCAGGCGGCCGAGTCGGCCGGCGCCGACGCCGTCTCGCTGATCAACACGCTGCGCGCGATGGCGCTCGGGCCGGACGGGGATGTTTGGCTCGGAGGCGGCACCGGAGGCCTCTCGGGACCGGCGATTCGGACGGTCGCGCTCGCCCAGGTTGCGGCCGTGGCGCGCCGCGTGAGCGTTCCCGTCGTCGGCATGGGCGGCGTTCAGCGCGCCGCTCACGCGCGGGATCTGATCGACGTCGGCGCGAGCCTGGTGGCGGTGGGCAGCGAGAGTTTTCGCGATCCGACGGTGGCTGGACGGATCGCCCATGAACTGGCCGCCTGAGCGCGAAAATGGGCTGGGCGACGTCCCATCTAGTGCGCCTTCGTACACGGAAATCCGCTACGAGCGGTCGTTTAAATGATGTAAAAACCGCCGCAAACGCGTGCCACTACCGTCCAGGAGGCTCGATACGCCTACACCTCAGGTTGAGCTTCAGATGAATTCACGGACTTTGTCTTGATCGCCGCCTTGTGGTGTGTAGACTCGCCGCCCATGGCGACGGCGACCAGCACGACGTCCTCGAACACCTCTATGGCCCCGGAGCGCTCCCTAAACCAGAGAATGGACGCGCTGGCAAGGGCCAATCAGATCAGAATCAAGCGCGCTCAGCTCAAGCGCGACCTCAAGGCGGGGCGCCTCTCGATCCACACGTTGCTGCTGAATCCGCCCGAGTACGTGGAGACTGCGAAGGTCTTCGACATGCTCCTGGCAGTGCCCAAGTACGGGCGCGTGAAGGTCAACAAGATCCTCGCCCACTGCCGTATCGCCCCCAGCAAGACCATCGGCGGGCTCTCAGAACGCCAGCGGTCAGAGCTGATCAGCCTGCTCCACCGCTAGGCCCAGCTTCCCCCGCTCGCGGCATTAGGGTTGCGCGCCGTGGCACGCGTGTTCGTCATCACTGGGCCATCGGGGGTCGGCAAGGGGACGCTGATCCGCGGGCTGATGGAGCGGCTTCCCCAGCTCGAGCTGTCCGTGTCGGCCACCACGCGGGCGCCCCGCGCCGGCGAGCAGGACGGGGTCGACTACCACTTCCTCACGCGGGAGGAGTTCGATCGCGGCGTGGAGGCGGGCGAGTTCGTCGAGCACGCCGATTACGCGGGACGCAGCTACGGGACGCTGCGCTCCGAGCTCGAGGATCGGGTGCGTGCGGGCGCTCCGGTCGTGCTCGAGATCGAGGTGCAGGGGGCTCGCCAGGTTCGGGCAGCGATGCCCGAGGCGGTGCAGGTCTTCATCGCACCGCCGTCGCTGGAGGCGCTGCGAACGCGCCTGATCGGCCGTGGCACGGACGACCCCGAGGAGGTCGAGCGCCGGCTGCAGGTGGCCGAGAACGAGCTGGCCGCCCAGCCAGAGTTTGGGCACGTCGTCGTCAACGACCGCCTCGAGGATGCGCTTGGCGAGCTCACGGCGATCGTCGCCGGCGAGCTCGACTGAGCGGCCGCCTGACCGGCGCGATTCTGCGTCCTCGATCGCTCGTGTGCGTTTGCACACTTCGCTCACTGCGTCCTTGACTCGCTTGGTCAGCCACCCGCTCAGCGGGTATGCGCTCGGACAATGGGGCCGGCGCCCACTACACTGAGGGTCCCCGAGGAAAGGCATCAGCAACCGTGATCTCCCCCCGCATCGACCGTCTGCTCGACAACGTCGACTCCAACTACGCGAGCGTCGTCGTCTCGGCCAAGCGCGCGCGCCAGATCAACAGCTACTACCACAACCTCGGCGAGGGGACCTTCGACGAGTTCCCGCCTCCGATGATCGAAACCGGCTCGAAAAACTACCTCACCATTGCCCTCGAGGAGGTAGCAGCCGGAAAGATCAAGTACCACTATCGATAGGGCGCAACCGACCCGCCAGGGCTTGCTAGCGCTGGCCGGGCGCTCTAAAACGTAGGCATGGCGCGCATTCTGCTGGGCGTTAGCGGCGGTATCGCCGCATACAAGGCGCTCGAGCTGGTGCGCCTGGCGACGGAGGCCGGGCACGCGGTGCGGGTCGTGCAGACGCCCAACAGCCGCCGCTTCGTGGGGGAGGCGTCGTTTACGGCGCTCACCGGCGCGCCGGTGCTGGTGAGCGAGTTCGAGCGCGACCCCGCATGGGGCGCGTTTCCGGGGGATCCGCCGCCGGCGCACCAGCCGCTCAGCCACCTTCAGCTGGTGTCCAACGCCGACGTGTACCTGATCGCGCCAGCCTCGGCCAACACGATCGCCAAGCTCGCCCACGGCCTCGCGGGGGACCTATTGAGCAGCTGCGCCCTGGCCGCCACCTGCCCGGTGCTCCTAGCGCCGGCGATGAACAACCACATGTACGAGCATCCGGCGACTCGCGCCAACGTGCAGACGCTGCGCGAGCGAGGCGTGCGGATCATCGAGCCCGGCCGAGGCCGGCTCGCGTCGAAGGGCGAGCACGGCATTGGCAGGCTGGCCGAGCCCCCAGAGCTGCTGGCCGCGTGCGAGGCCGCGCTCGGCGGCTCTTCCGCTGACCGGCAGCGCACATCCAGCAATGGGCACCTCGCGCGCGAGGAGCGCGGGGACTGGCGTGGCGTACGCGTGCTCGTCACGGCCGGAGGTACGCGCGAGCCGATCGACAGCGTGCGCTTCCTCGGGAACAGCTCCTCCGGGCGAATGGGGCTGGCGCTGGCCGAGGCCGCTCGCGCGCGCGGAGCCGAGGTGACGCTCGTATCGGCCAACGTGGCGCTCGCGAGCAGCCCCGAGATCGTGCGCCGGGCCGTGAGGACGGCGGCGGAGCTCGAGCAGGCCTGCCAGGAGGAGTTCCCATCCTGCGACGTGCTGCTGATGGCCGCTGCCGTCGCCGACTTCCGTCCGGCCGAGGCCCGCGAGGACAAGATCAAGAAGGCCGGGCTCGAGGGGATCTCGCTCGAGCTCGAGGCGACCAACGACGTGTTGGCCGGGCTCGCTGCCCGGCGCAGCTCCGGACAGACGCTCGTGGGCTTCGCCGCCGAGCACGGCGAGCGCGCCGTCGAGCTGGCACGGCGCAAGCTCGGCGAGAAGGGCATCGACGCGATCGTGGTCAACGACATCTCGCGCACCGACATCGGCTTCGACGCGGACGCCAACGAGGTGACGATCCTCACGGCCAACGGCGCTGAGGCGGGGCGCAAGGTCGCGCGCGCGGCGAAGGCCGAGGTCGCCGAGGCGGTGCTCGACGCCGTCTGGGAGCTGCGCGACGCCCGTTAAAATGCGCGCTGCATGGAAAGCGTGTACGACCTCTATCGACGTGGCTGCGAGCTGCTCGACCACGGCGATTACCAGGCTGCGATCGTCCCGCTGAGCAAAGCGCGAGACCTCGAGCCGGAGAAGGCCTCGATCCGCGAGACGCTTGGCCGGGCGCTGTTTCATGCCCAGCGCTACGAGGGCGCGGCGGCCGAGTTCGAGGCGGTCGCGCAGACAACGCCGACCAACGACTACGCGCTGTTCTGCTTGGGCCGCGCGATGCAGCTGCTCGGGCGTCACCGCGAGGCCTGCCAGCCGCTCGCGCTGGCCTGCTCGCTGCGCCCCGAACGCGAGGACTACCGCAAGTATCGCGATCGCGCGCGCCGCGACGCGACGCGTTCCTAGGCGCGGTTGACGCGAGTCGCCGCGCCGCCTCGCCGAGCAGGCCGTGCGCACGAGATCCCGAGCGTCGGGATCGTGCCCGTTGCAGGGAAAGCTGCCCCCACGGCAGCGGCCCGATGCTATGCTCGAACAAGAGCTTTCGAGCTGGCGCGGGGAGCGCCGGCTGCAGTACCGAAAGTGGGCGCAGGCCCGCTTTTTTTGCGTAAAGGAGCAATTTTGATGACACCCATCCAGGCGGATATCGAGCGACGACTCGCCCACAGCGAGCCCGACGTCGAGGTGCTGCTTGCCGAGGTTCTCGGCGGCCGTTCGCTGCGCGTGTTCATCGACCACCCCGACGGCGTCACGCTCGAGCTGTGCGAGCGCGTGACGCTGGCGCTGAACGACCTGCGCGAGCGCTACTCGCTGGAGGTCTCCTCGCCCGGCAGCGAGCGCCCGCTGACCAAGCCCGCCCACTTCCGTCGCTTCGTCGGGCGGCGGGCGCGCGTGCGCACGCGCCACCCGCGCCCGGTCGCACGCACGTCCGAGCAGCCCGCGCGCGAGCCCGTCAGGGCCGTGAGGAGCTTCACCGGTGAGCTCGTCGGCGCCTCCGAGGAGGAGGTCACGCTCGCCGCCGACGGCGGAGTCATCGCGATCCCCTACACGGAGATCCGCCGATCCAACCTCGTCGAGGAGTAACCAGCCATGTCACGCGAAATCCTTGAGGCCATGCACGCGCTCGCGCGGGAGAAGGGAATCGAGCCCGAGAAGCTGATGATCGCGCTCGAGGACGCGCTGCTCTCCGCCTACAAGAAGCAGCCCGGCTCGGCCAAGTACGCACGCGTGGAAATGGACCGCGAGACGGCGGACTTCCGCGTGATCGAACTGATCATCCCCGAGCGCCTGGAGGCGCATCTGATCGTCGAGACGATCGACGAGGAAACGACGATCGACCCCGAGACGGGGGAGATGCGCGAACCGGAGGAACCGGAAATCGACCCGGCCAAGTTCGCCGAATACCGCGACCAGATCGACGAGCGCGACGTCACCCCCGACGACTTCGGGCGGATCGCCGCGCAGACGGCCAAGCAGGTGATCCTGCAGCGTATCCGCGAGGCCGAGCGCGACATGATGTACGAGGAGTACCGCGACCGTGTGGGCGAGCTGATCACGGGGATCGTGCAGCAGTCGGACTCCCGCTACACGCTCGTGCAGCTGCGCGAACGCGTCGAGGCGCTGCTGCCCAAGTCCGAGCAGGTCGAGGGCGAGCGCTACGACCACTCACAACGGATCAAGGCCGTGATCAAGGAGGTCTCGCCGTCGACCAAGGGGCCGGCGATCATCGTCTCGCGGCGCGACCCCGAGCTGATCAAGAAGCTGTTCGAGCTCGAGGTGCCCGAGATCGCCGACGGCCTCGTCGAAATCGCGAACGTCGCGCGTGAGCCCGGCTACCGCTCGAAGATCGCCGTGATCTCGCACACCGACGGCGTCGACCCGGTCGGCGCCTGCGTCGGCCCGCGCGGCTCGCGCGTGCGCATGGTCGTCTCCGAGCTGCGCGGCGAGAAGATCGACATCATCCCCTTCAACGACGAGCCCGCGCGCTTCGTCGCCAAGGCGCTCTCGCCGGCGCGCGTGCGCGAGGTCCTCGTCGACGACGACGCCAAGCAGGCGACCGTGATCGTGCCCGACGACCAGCTCTCGCTCGCGATCGGCCGCGAGGGCCAGAACGCGCGCCTGGCCGCGCGCCTGACCGGCTGGCGCGTGGACATCCGCTCGGAGACCGAGTTCGCCGCCGAGGAGGCCGAGCACGGCTATGAGGAGGAGGAGGTGCAGGGACGCTGCGCCGCGATCCTCTCCAACGGCCGCCGCTGCCCGAACGCGGCGCTGCCGGGCTCGCGCTACTGCGGCCTGGAGAGCCATCAGGCCCTGGCCGGCATCGACAGCGACAACATCGCCGACCTGACCGTCGGCTCGGGCAACGGGACGGCCGCCGAGGACGCCTCCGCCGCGGAGCCCGCCGCCGAGGAGTCCGCGCTCGAGGTGCCCGCCGAGGGCGCCGAGGAGACCGTCCAGGAGACTGCGGCGGCGACTGCCGAGCAGGCCGCCCAGAGCGTTCCCGAGCAGGCCACGGAGACGGCCGCCGAGGAGCAGGCGACATAGCCGCCCGAGACGGGGGGCGCACGGCCGGGACGTCGGGGTCGGCCCGCGTGCCCCACCGGCGCTGCGTCGGCTGCGGGCGGATCGCGCCGAAGTCAGAGCTGCTGCGGATTGTGGCGGCGCCTACCAAGGGCCCGTCGCCGAGTCACGCAATCGCAGATCCGCTCGCGCGCATGCCCGGGCGGGGCGCCTATCTGTGCCGCGCCGAACGGGACTCCGTGCAGCCGGCCCAGGTCTGCCTCGCGCAGGCCGAACGGCGCGGCGCGATCGCGCGTGCACTGCGCCGCGCGCTTGCCGCTGGGCTCGTGACGAATGACGCCAAGCTCGTAGAATCGGTGAGCCGATGAGCAAGAAGCGCGTACACGAAATCGCCAAGGAGCAGGGGCTCTCGAGCAAGGAGCTCTTGGAGAAGCTGAGGGCCGCCGGGATCGAGGCCAAGGCCGCCGCCTCCTCGGTCGAGGAGACGCTCGCGCTGAAGGCGCTCAGCGACGGCGGCGCCCCGGCCGCGAGCAATGGAGCAGATCCGGCCGCGGGCGCCGGCAAGGATGGCAAAGCGCCGGCCAAGGCCGCGCGCGCCAAGACGGACGCGACTGAGGCCGATGCCCCCGCGGCAGAGAAGACCGCGCCGAGCGCGACGCCCGCGCCGAGTTCGGCCGCCACGGCCCCGGCCGGCGCCGCTGCGGCCGCGCCGACGGGCGCCAAACCGTCGGCGCCGGCCTCGGCCGCCGCCCCTTCGGGCAGCGGCCCGGCAGGCTCGGCCGGGTCAAGCGCTTCCGCGCCGCCGCCGACTGCGGCGCCGCCCGCGCCTCAAGCTCCCCCGGGCGGCGAGCGCGTGCGTCCGACGCGCGACTCGCGCACCGGCGAGCGCACCCCCGGCGACGTCGGCCCGGGCGGGCGCCGCCGCGTCGTGATCGACTCGCAGGCCTCGCGCCGCCAGCAGGGCGGCCCGGCCAATCAGCCGCAACGGCGGCCGCGGCGCGGCCGCCGCCGCCGCGGCACCTACGACGAGACGATCGCGCCGATCGACACCTCCGCGATGGAGGCGACCGACGAGATCCGCGTCAACTCGGGCTCGACGGTCAAGGACGTGGCCGAGTACCTCGGCGTGCCGGTGCCCGAGATCATCAAGAAGCTGATGACCCTCGGCGAGATGGCGACGCTGACGCAGACCCTCTCCGACGAGGCGATCCAGGTGCTCGCCGACGAGTTCGAGAAGAAGATCGAGATAGTCCACGCGGCCGACGACGTCGAGGTCGAGCCGGCGTTCGAGGACGCCGCGGAGGACCTCGTCGAGCGACCGCCGGTTGTCACGATCATGGGCCACGTCGACCACGGCAAGACCTCGCTGCTGGACGCGATCCGCACGACCGAGGTCGCGGCGGGCGAGGCCGGCGGCATCACCCAGCACATCGGCGCCTACCAGGTCCACCACGGCGAGAAGGAGATCACCTTCCTCGATACGCCCGGCCACGAGGCGTTCACGGCGATGCGCGCCCGCGGCGCGAGCGTCACCGATCTCGCCGTGATCGTGGTTGCTGCCGACGACGGCGTCAAGCCGCAGACTGAGGAGGCGATCGACCACGCGCGCGCCGCCGAGGTGCCGATCATCGTCGCGGTCAACAAGATCGACAAGGAGGGCGCCCAGCCCGAGCGGGTGCGCACCGAGATGACCCAGCACGGGCTGCAGCCGGCCGAGTGGGGGGGCGAGATCGAGTTCGTCGACGTCAGCGCCAAGACCCACCAGGGCCTCGACGGGCTGCTCGACACGATCCAGGTGGTCACGGACCTCGAGGAGCTGAAGGCCAACAGCAAAGCCGAGGCGTCGGGCACCGTGATCGAGTCCAAGCTCGACCCCGGGCGCGGGCCGGTCGTGACCGTGCTGATCCAGCGCGGCACCCTTCGCGTGGGCGACGCGCTCGTCGCCGGCGCCCACTTCGGACGCGTGCGCGCGATGCACGACTTCATGGGCACCAAGCTCAAGCGCGCCACCCCCGGCCAGCCGGTCGAGCTGCTCGGCTTCGATGGCGTGCCCGAGGCGGGTGAGATCGTGCGCGTGGTCGCGAACGAGCGCCGCGCCCGCCAGCTCGCGGGCGAGCGCGCCAACCGCCTGAAGACCGAGGCGCTCGCTCGCCGCTCCGGGCGCAAGGTCTCGCTCGAGGACGTCTTCAAGCTCGCCCAGGAGGGCACCGTCAAGGAGCTCAGCCTCGTGGTCAAGGCCGACGTGGCCGGGTCGCTCGAGGCGCTCGAGGACGAGATCGCCAAGCTGCCCCAGCAGGAGGTCGCGGTCAACATCATCCACCGCGGCGTCGGCGGCATCAACGAGTCCGACGTGATGCTCGCGGCGGCCTCGGAGGGCGTGATCCTGGCGTTCAACGTGCGCCCCGTCGGCGATGCGCGCCAGATCGCAGAGCGCGAGGGCGTTGAAATCCGCTCCTACGCCGTGATCTACCGTGCGATCGACGAGCTGCGCGCGGCGATGCAGGGAATGCTCGAGCCCGCCGAGGTCGAGACGACCCTCGGGCAGGCCGAGGTGCGCCAGCTGTTCCGCGCCTCCAAAATCGGCGTCATCGCCGGTTCGTTCGTCACCGAGGGCAAGGTCGCCCGCGGCGCCAAGGTGCGCGTCGTGCGCGAGGGCACGGTCATCTACGACACGACGATCGAGAGCCTGCGCCGCTTCAACGACGACGCGCGCGAGGTCACGGCCGGCTTCGAGTGCGGAATCGTGCTCGCCAACTTCCAGGACCTGCGCGAGGGCGACCTGCTCGAGACCTACGAGACACGCCTGCAGGAGCGCGAGCTCTCAGCCTGAGCGAGGACGGCTCGCGCCGCGTGCCCGACGCGGCGCGGCCGCAAAGTGCGGCACCATGGATTGCGCAGCGCAGGTCGGCATGAGAGAAATCGGTCAGCGCTTCTACGCGGTGAAGATGGGTAGATAGGATGAGCACAGGACGCATGCGTCGGGTGGACGAGGCCATTCGCCAGGTGATCGGTGACGCAGTCGCAGGCGCTCTGAAGGACCCAAGGGTGGGATTCATAACTGTGACCGACGTCAGGACAAGCCCCGATCTGCGCCATGCGCGCGTCTACGTGAGCGTGCTCGGCGAGGGCGGCGGCCCGTCGGAGCCCGCACAGCGCGAGGCGAGCCTCGAGGGCCTGCGCAGCGCGCACGGCTTCCTGCAGGGGCGCGTGGCCGCCGAGCTGCGCCTGAAGCGCACGCCGGCGCTCGAGTTCGCCTACGACGACACCACCGACCGCGCGCTGCGCCTCGAGGAGATCCTCGACGAGATCGGTCCGTCGTGAGCGAGATCCAGACCATGGCGAGCACGCGCGAGCAGGTGCTCGAGCGGATCCGCGAGGACGGCCGCTTCGCGCTGGCCACGCACGAGCACCCAGACGGCGACGCGCTCGGCTCGCTCGTGGCGATGCAGGAGCTGCTGCAGGCGCTCGGCAAGGACTCGGTCATGTACGTCTCGCCCGAGGACCTGCCGCTGCCCGTGGAGTACCAGGTGTTCGTGCTCGACGCCGCAATCCATGCGCCGCCACCGGACATCGCCGAGCGCACGGTGGTGTTCCTCGACTGCGGCAACATCGACCGCAACTCGGCCGCCGTGCTGCGTGATGGCGCGCACCTCTTGAACATCGACCACCACCACGACAACACGCTCTTCGGCACGCTCAACCACGTCGTGCCCGATGCCTCGTGCACGGCCGAGATCGTGTGGGACCTGATGCACGGGCTCGAGCTCGAGCCCACGCCCGTCGCCGCGCAGGCGCTCTACATCGGCCTGATCACCGACACCGGCCGCTTCATGTATGAGAACACGGGGCCGCGCGCCCACCAGATGGCCGCCGAGCTGATCGAAGCCGGCGTCGACGTGGCCGATGTGTATCGCCGCCTTTACGAGGAACTGCCCGCGCAGAAGCTCGCGCTGATGGCGCTGGCGCTCAGCCACCTGCAGCGCTTCGACGGCGGCGAGCTGACGCTGGCGGCGCTGAGCGCCGAGGACTTCGAGCGCGCCGGCGCCGAGGAACACTATTCCGAGGGCATCATCGACCAGCTGCGCTCCGTGCAGGGCACGAAGGTGGCGGTGTTCGTGCGCGAGCTGATCGGTAACGAGCGCCGCGGGCTGCGCAAAGTCTCGCTGCGCGCGACCGACGACGACGTCGACGTCTCGGTGATCGCGCGCGAACAGGGGGGAGGCGGCCACCGCCGCGCGGCAGGCTTCTCCACGACGCTGACGCTCGAGGAGCTGATCGCGCTGCTGCGCCCCGCCGTGGCGGCGCAGCTGCGCGCCAACTCCGACGGGCACGCCGCTGCATCCCTCGCCTGAGCGTGCCGGCGCCTGGGGCGGCGCGGACGGTGTGCTGCTGATCGACAAGCCGGCCGGCATCACCTCTCACGACGTCGTGGCACGGGTGCGCCGGGCGTTCAGAGGCGCGCGCACAGGGCACGCCGGCACGCTGGACCCCTTCGCCACGGGGCTCCTGCTCGTGCTCGTCGGGCGGGCGACGAAGGCCCAGAGCCGGCTGATGGCGCTGCCCAAGCGCTACGAGACGGTCGCCCAGCTCGGCGCGATCTCAACGACCGGCGACACCGAGGGCGAGATCACGCAGACCGGGCGCCTACCGGCCGATCCGCCACAGCTGCCCACGGGCGAGGTCCGCCAGCGCCCGCCGGCCCACTCGGCGGTCAAGGTCAAAGGCGAGCGCGCCTACAAGCGAGCACGCCGCGGCGAGGCTGTGCAGATGCCCGAGCGAATCGTCACCGTCCAGAGCTTCGAGCAGACCTGGCGCGAGCCCGACGCCGAGCACCCCGGCCTGGAGCGCGCCGGCTACAGCATCGAATGCGGCTCGGGTACGTACGTGCGGTCGCTGATCGCCGACCTCGGCGACGCCTATTGCCTGGAGCTCCGGCGCACGGCGATCGGCCCGTTCGGCGTTCAGGACGCCGTTGCTCCCCCCGAACGGGGCGAGAGCTGGACGGCGGCGAACCTGCTCGAGCTCGATCGCGCGCTGGCCATGCTGCCGCCGGCGTGAGCTGACTAGGCTTTGCTGCTGTGAAGGTGACCCGCCTGCCCGACGTCGAGCGCAGCGAGGGACGCAGCGTCGCGGTCGGCACCTTCGACGGCGTCCACCTGGGCCACCGCGAGGTGATCGCCGGCGCCGACACCGTGCTCACGTTCGACCCGCATCCCGTGTCTGTCGTGGCCCCTCAGCACACGCCCAGACTGCTGACCACGCTCGAGCGCAAGGCCGAGCTGATCGCCTCCCTGGGCGTGCGCGAGATGGTCGTGATCCCCTTCGACGAGGAGTTCGCGCGGCGCTCGGCGAGCGAGTTCATCGCCGACGTGCTCGTCGGAGCGCTCGGCGCCGGCAGCGTGGCGATCGGCGAGAACTTCCGCTTCGGTCACAAGGCGCTGGGCGATCGACGCCTGCTGCAGGCCGACGAGCGCTTCTCCACGGCCGTGCATCCGCTGCTGGAAATCGACGGCGAGATCGTCTCCTCCAGCCACATCCGCGGGCTCGTGCTGGCGGGCGAGCAGGCCGAGGCCAACCGCCTGCTCGGAGCCCCCTTTCAACTCTGCGGCGAGGTCACCCACGGCGACCAGCGCGGCCGCGAGCTCGGCTTTCCCACGGCCAACCTGATCCCAGATGAGGCGCTGGCCTGTCCAGGGCACGGCGTGTACGCCTGCCTTGCCTCGACGCCGGTCTTCGGCGACCGGCCGGCGGCCGTGAGCATCGGCGTGCGCCCCACCTTTCAGACCGGCCGCGGCGAGCTGATCGAGGCCTACCTGCTCGACTTCGACGGCGACCTCTACGGGCAGACGCTGTGCCTGGAGTTCCTCGCCCGCCTGCGCGGTGAGCGCCGCTTCGAGGACCCCGACGCGCTGATCGAGCAGATGCACCGCGACGTGGAGCAGACGCGCGAGCTGCTGGCCACGCGCGGCGCCCGCATCTGAGCCCGCACGGCCCCGCCAGGGCCGTGCACGGGGACCAGGGAGGCCCGCAGGCGTCTGCTACCGTTTGCCGCCGCCGATGCCCGCCATCACCACAGAGCGCAAGCGCGAGATCGCCGCCAAGTTCGGCTCCAGCGAGAACGACACCGGCTCGACCGAGGTCCAGATCGCGCTGCTCACAGAGCGCATCAACCACCTCACCGAGCACCTGCGCGGGCAGAGCAAAGACCACCACTCGCGCCGCGGCCTGTTGATGCTCGTCGGCCGTCGCCGTCGGTTCCTCGACTATCTTCAGAAAAAGGATCTCGACGGGTACCGGGCATTGATCAAAGAGCTCGGTCTGCGTAAGTAGCACCCGGCCGGGCGCGAGCGGGCACGTAGAGCAATGAGCGTGATCGAGCCCGGCACGCCGGCACCCGAGTTCAAGCTGGCCCGCGAGGATGGGTCGCCGTTCACGCAGGAGGACCTGAAGGGCCGGTACACGGTGCTCGTCTTCTACCCCTTCGCATTCAGCCCCGTCTGCACGGATCAGCTGCAGCTGTACGACGGTGCGCTGGGCGAGCTCGCCGGGCGCGGCGTGACGCTCTACGGCGTCTCCTGTGATGCGACCTGGTCGCAGAAGGCCTTCAAGGAGAAGCTCGGTGTCTCGAGCGAGCAGCTGTCGGACTTCGAGCCCAAGGGCGGCACGTGCGCCGCTTTCGGAGTCCTGCACCCTGGCGGCTTTGCCGAGCGGGCACTGGTCGTGATCGACCCCGAGGGCGTCGTGCGCTGGAGCTTCCAGGCGGCCTCGCCCGGCGAGCTGCCCGCGCTCAAGCTGCTGCGCGGCGGCATCGATCGCGCCCTCGGCGGCGAGCCGGCCGCCGCCTGAGCGCGACTGGGCGGGCCCGAGCCGCCCGCGGCCAGATCGCGCTCGTAAGAGCGCCCATAACGAGAACTTGCTCCCGAGCGCTCAGCTCGGGATTGCGCGCCGCCCCGGTTCGCTAAGCTCGTCGGGTTCGGAAACGAGAAAAAGAGAAACGGACCGCCGACCGACGGGCGGAACAGGAAGGCAGTGAATATGAGCAGTGACGTGACGCGGGTCTCCGTGGAGATCTCCGGTAGCGAGATCTCGTTCGAGACCGGCAGGATGGCCAAGCAGGCCTCCGGCGCAGTCGTCGTCCGACAGGGCGACACGATGGTTCTCGCGACAGCCGTCGCAGGGAGCCTCCGCGACGTGGACTTCCTCCCGCTGACGGTGGACGTCGAGGAGCGGATGTACGCGGCCGGCAAAATCCCCGGCTCCTTCTTCAAGCGCGAGGGCCGGCCCGGCGAGAAGGGCACGCTGACGGCGCGCATGATCGACCGGCCGATCCGGCCGCTTTTCCCCAAGGAATGGCGCTATGACACCCAGCTGGTGGCGATCCCCCTCTCGATCGACCACGAGCACCCCTACGACATCCTCGCGATGAACGGGGCATCGGCTGCGCTGATGATCTCCGACATCCCGCTGCCGACGCCGGTCGGCGCCGTGCGGATCGGCAAGGTCGACGGCAACTTCGTCGTCAACCCGAACGAGCCCGACCTGCTCGCCGATGCCGAGAGCCCCTCGGACCTCGACCTGATCGTCGCCGGCACCGAGGAGGCCATCCTGATGGTCGAGGCCGGCGCCAACGAGATCCCCGAGGCCGAGATCCTCGACGCGCTCGACATCGCCCACGCCGAGATCAAGAAGCTGTGCGCCCTGCAGCGCGACCTCGCCGAGAAAGTCGGCAAGGAGAAGAAAGTCTTCGAGACGATCGCCGTCGACGAGGATCTGCTCGAGGAGATCCGCTCCTCGCATGGCAGCGCGCTCGACGAGGCCACGCAGGTCGAGGACAAGCTCGAGCGCCAGGACGCCACCAAGGCCGTCGAGGAGGCGATCCTCGAGCAGTACGCCACGGCCGCGCCCGAGGGCGCGTCCGAGGAGCAGCTCGTGGAGGCCAAGCAGCGCAAGGCCGCCGTGCAGCTCGCCTTCGACAAGCTCGAGAAGTCGATCATCCGCGAGCGCATCGCCGTCCACAAGAAGCGCCCGGACGGCCGCGCCGAGGACGAGATCCGCGACATCTCGATCGAAGTCGGCGTGACGCCGCGGACCCACGGCTCCGCGCTGTTCACGCGCGGACAGACGCAGGCGCTGAGCGTCGTCGCGATGGGCACCCTCAAGGAGGAGATGCGCATCGACACGCTCGGCCTGGAGACGAAAAAGTACTACTGGCACCACTACAACTTCCCGCCCTTCTCGGTCGGGGAGGCCGGTCGCATGGGCGGCGTCAAGCGCCGCGACATCGGCCACGGTGCGCTCGCCGAGCGGGCGCTGGCGCCGATGGTGCCCTCGATCGAGGAGTTCCCCTACTCGATCCGCGTCGTCTCGGACATCCTCGAGTCCAACGGCTCCTCCTCGATGGCCTCCGTATGCGGCTCATCGCTGTCGCTGATGGACGCCGGCGTGCCGATCAAGCGGCCCGTCGCCGGGATCGCGATGGGTCTGATCAAGGAGGGCGAGGACTACATCGTGCTGACCGACATCGCCGGCGTCGAGGACCACCTCGGCGACATGGACTTCAAGGTCGCCGGCACCGACCGCGGCATCACGGCGCTGCAGATGGACATCAAGATCACCGGCGTGACCTTCGAGATCCTGCGCGACGCGCTCGCCCAGGCCAAAGAGGCGCGCACGTTCATCCTCGGCAAGATGGCCGACGTGATCGGCGCGCCGCGCGAGCAGCTCTCGCAGTTCGCCCCGCGGATCCAGACGATCCAGATCGACCCCTCGCAGATCGGCCTGCTGATCGGCAAGGGCGGCGAAACGATCCGTGGCCTGGCCGATGAGTTCGAATCGCAGATCGACGTAAACGACGACGGTCAGGTGCTGATCTACTCGGCCAACGGCGAGCTCGGCGACGCGCTGGTCGAGCGCATCCGCGTCATGATGAAGGAGGTCGAGGTCGGCGACGAGTACGTCGGCAAGGTCGTCAAGACGACCACCTTCGGCGCCTTCGTCGAGCTCTCCAAGGGCACCGACGGCCTCTTGCACATCTCGAACGTCGCGCCCGGCAAACGGGTGGACACGGTCGAGGATGTGCTCAACAAAGGCGACGAGATCAACGTGCGCGTGGTCGAGGTCGACCGCGAGCGCGGCCGCATCGGCCTGCGCCTGGCCGATGACCCCGACATCGCCGGCAAGTCGGTCGAGGAGCTCGCCGGCGTCGGCACCGGCGGCGGTGGTGGCGGTGGCAGCCGCGCCCCGCGCGAGGGCGCCAGGCGCAACGGCCGCGATCGCGACCGCGGTCCGCGCCGCGATCGCGACGGCGACCGTGGCTCGGGTCGCCCGCGTCACAGCCGTGACCGCGACCGCGACTGACACTCCGCTGCACCCGGAGCACCAGATAACCACGCTGGGCTCCGGCGTGCGCGTCGTGACCGAGCGCATACCGAGCGTGCGCTCGGTTGCGCTCGGCTTCTGGATCGGCGCAGGCTCGGCCTCCGAGCAGGACGAAGAGGCCGGGATCTCGCACCTGCTCGAGCACATGCTGTTCCGCGGCACCCAGAGCTTCGGCTCGGAGGAGATCGATCAGATCTTCGATGCCATGGGCGCCGAGATCAACGCCGGCACCGACAAGGAGGCGACCTCGCTGTACACGCGCGTGCTCGACCGTCATCTCGAGCGCGCCTTCGAGGTGATGGGCGAGATGGTCTTCCAGCCGCGCTTCGGCGAGCTCGAGACCGAGCGCGAGGTCGTGCTCGAGGAGATCGCCATGTACGAGGACGACCCGCAGGAGAAGGTCTTCGACGTGCTCGGCGAGGCCGTCTTCGGCCCGCATCCGCTCGGGCGCGCCGTGATCGGCACCGCCGAGGTGATCGGCTCGGTCACGCTCGAGCAGCTCGCAGCCTTCCATCGCGCGCGCTACCGCCCGCAGCAGATCGTGATCGCCGCAGCCGGCTCTATCGAGCACGACGCGCTGGTCGAGCTCGCGCGTTCGCTTCCGATCGACCCGGCCGGCGGCGCCCAGGAGGACGGGCGCGCGCCCGCGGAGGAGCGCGAGAACGGCCGCAGCGCGAGCGCCGACGACGCCCCCGACTTCGCCCGCCGCGTGCGCTTCTGCGAGAAAGACACCGAGCAGTACCACCTGTGCCTCGGCGGCGCCGGTCTCGGGCGCGAGGACGAGCGCCGCTTCGCGCTTCGCGTGCTCGAAGGCGTGCTCGGCAGCACCTCCTCATCTCGTCTGTTCCAGGAGGTGCGCGAGCGCCGAGGGCTCGCCTACTCGGTCTTCTGCTTCTCGAACCTCTACGCCCACACGGGCGAGGTGGGCCTGTACGTCGGCACTCGCCCCGACAATCTCCAGCAGGCGCTGGGGGTGATCGCCACCGAGCTCGAGCGCTGTGTCGAGCGGCCCGCCGACGAGCAGGAGCTCGTCCGCTCGCGCGAGAACCTGAAGGGGCGGGTCGTGCTTTCGATGGAGTCCACGGCCGCGCGCATGAGTCACCTCGGCGGATCGCTGCTGCACGGCCTGCCGATCCTCTCCGTCGATGAGGTGATCGAGCGCATCGACGCCGTTACGCACGCCGATCTCGATGCGCTCGCCGGCGAGCTGTTCGCGAACGAGCGGCTGTCGGTCGCATGCGTCGGGCCCGAGCAGGCGACCTTCGACGCCGCCATCTCCCCGCTCGGCGGGCGCGCGATCGCGCCGGAGTCCGCGCAATGATCCGGGTCGCCGTCGCCGGCGCCGCCGGGCGCATGGGGGAGACCGTGTGCGCCGCCGTCGAGGGCGCCGAGGATATGCAGCTCGTCGGCCGCGCCGACCCGCTGCTCGGGATCGGGCTCGCCGACGTGCTCGGCGACGCCGACGCAAGCGTCGAGGTGCTCGTCGACTTCACCCGGCCAGACACGGCGCTCGAGAACGCGCTCGCCTGCCTCGAGGCCGGCGTGCACGTGGTGCTCGGCACGACCGGCTTCGATCTGCAGCCGCTGCGCGACGCCGCCTTCGCGCAGGGCACGCCGCGCGCCAACGTGCTCGTCGCGACCAACTTCGCCATCGGCGCCGTCCTGATGATGCGCTTCGCCACCGAGGCCGCAAAGCACATGGCAAAGGCCGAGATCATCGAGCTGCATCACGACCGCAAGCTCGACGCCCCCAGCGGCACCGCCGCCCGCACCGCCGAGCTGATGGCCGCCGCCAGCGGCCGCGAGCCGCCGCCGATCCACTCCGTGCGCCTACCCGGGCTAGTCGCCCATCAGGAGGTGATCCTCTGCGACCTCGCCCAGACGCTCACCATCCGGCACGACACGATCGGGCGCGAGTCGTTCATGCCGGGGGTGCTGCTCGGGGTGCGGCGGGTGGGCTCACTGCCCGAGCCGCTCGTGGTCGGGCTCGAGAATCTGCTGTTTTGACGGCAGCGGCTTCTGCGGCCCGGGCTTCGCGATCAACCGGTCCAGATGACCCTGGGTCCCGCTGAACCTGTTTTGAACGTTCCGGCCGCCACGACACGTCACCACGATCGGTCATCCGGACCGATCCGTTGGCTCGTGAAATACTGCTGGCATGGCTGAGCTAGGCACCATCCTCACCGCGATCGTCACCCCGTTCGACGAGCGGACCTTGAAGGTCGACGAGGGGGCGTTCGTGGGGCTGATGCACCACCTGGCCGAGAACGGGTCGGACGGGTTCGTCGTGGCGGGGACGACAGGGGAGGCCTCGACCATGTCCGACGAGGAGCAGCTCGGTCTGATCGAGCTCGCCCTGTCCGAGCGCCCGGCGGGCAAGACGATCGTCGCGGGCACCGGCACGAACGACACGCGCGAGGCCGTCCACCTGACCGAACGCGCGAGCGAGCTCGGCGTCGACGCCACGCTCGTCGTGACGCCCTACTACAACAAGCCCAGCCGGCTGGGCATCGTGCGCCACTACGAAGCCGTAGCGCGGGCGACGGACAAGCCGATGCTGGTCTACAACATCCCCGGTCGCACGGCCACGAACATGCCGCCCGACCTGCTGGCCGAGCTCGCGCAGATCGAGCACATCGAGGGCGTCAAGCAGGCAAATGCCGAGGAGCTGCAGCCGATCGACGGGCTCGACCTCTACGCGGGCGACGACGCCACCTTCGCACGCACGCTCGACCTCGGCGGCGCCGGCGGCATCCTCGTCGCCAGCCACCTCGTCGGCAGCGAGATGCGCCGGATGGTCGATGAGCCCGAGCGCCGCGCCGAGATCGACGCCTCCCTGCGCGACGTCTACGAGACGCTGTTCATGACCGCCAGCCCGACCTGCACGAAGGCTGCGCTGAACCTGCTCGGCCTGCATGGCGGCGGCCTGCGCCTGCCGCTCGTGCCCGCCACCGAGCACGAGCTCACGACCGTGCGCGCGATGCTCGTGCGCCACGGGCTGCTCGATGGAGACGCGCACGACGCGCGGGCCGGCGCCGCGCCGGCGCGGGTCAACTCCGCGTGAGCAGCGTACGCGTCCTGCCGCTCGGAGGCCTGGGCGAGATCGGCAAGAACATGACCGTCGTCGAGCACGACGGTCGCATCGTGGTCGTCGACGTCGGGCTGCGCTTCCCGACACCCGAGATGGTCGGCATCGACCTGGTCCTGCCCGACTTCAGCTACCTGCGCGAGCGGGCCAAGGACATCGAGGCGATCGTGATCACGCACGGACACGAGGACCACCTCGGCGCGCTGCCCTGGGTGCTGCGCGAGCTCGCAGACACGCAGCTGCCGCCCGTCTACGGCGGTGCCCTCACGATGGCGATGGCGCGCTCCAAGCTCGACGAGCACAAGCTCAAGGACGTCGAGCTCGAGGAGGTCGAGCCGGGTGACGTGCTCGAGCTCGGGCCGTTCTCGCTCGAGCTCGTGCACATGACGCACTCGATCCCCGACGCCAGCGCCGTCGCGCTCGGCACAGAGCTCGGCACGGTCCTGATCACGGGCGACTACAAGTTCGACCAGACGCCGGTCGACGGCTCGCCGGCCGACGTCTCGCGCCTGGCCGAGCTCGGGCGCGAGGGCGTGCTGCTGCTGTGCGGCGACTCCACCAATGTCGACCGACAGGGCTTCTCGCCATCGGAGTCGGTCGTCGGCCCCCACCTGGAGGAGACCTTCGCCCGCTGCGAGGGGCGCATCGTCGTCACCAGCTTCGCCTCGAACATCCACCGCGTGCAGCAGGTCGTCGATGCCGCCGCCGCGCTCGACCGCAAGGTCTCGCTGGTCGGGCGCTCGATGCGCAAGAACGTGGGCATCGGGCGCACGCTCGGGCACATCGAGCTGCCCGATGGCATGCTCGTCGGGCCGAGGGAGATAAATGACTTCCCCGACGAGCGCGTCGTGATCATCTCGACCGGCTCCCAGGGCGAGCCGCTCTCGGCGCTGCGGCGGATGGCCTACCGCGACCACCGCCAGGTCGAACTGCGCGAGGGCGATACCGTCGTCTTCAGCGCCACCCCGATCCCCGGCAACGAGCGCGCCGTCAACGAGACGATCGACCGCCTCTACCACATCGGCTGTGACGTGGTCACGCCTCGCGATGCGCCCGTGCACGCCTCCGGGCACGGCTACGCCGAGGAGATCAAGCTGATGCTGAACCTCGTCAAGCCGCGCTACGTGATGCCCTTCCATGGCGACTTCAAGCGGCTGCGGCTGCACGCTCAGCTCGCCGAGGCCGTCGGCATCCCGCCCGAGCACACCTACCAGGGCGAGAACGGGCTGCCGCTCGACATCGACGCGCGCCGCGCCCGCTTCGGCTCGGCCGAGCAGTCGGGCATGATCTTCGTCGACGGCGTCGAGATCGGCGAGATGGCCGATGTCGCGCTGCGCGACCGGCGCATGCTCTCGGCCGACGGGATCTTCATCATCGTCGTCACGATCGCCGAGCAGGACGGGCGCTCGATGGCCGATCCCGAGGTGATCTTCCGCGGCGTCCCGTTCCTCGACGAGGCAGACGAGCTGATCGAGGAGATCCGCGCCACGGTCGAGGACTCGATCGAGCGAGCCGCACGCGAGCAGATCCACGAGGCCGACGTCGTGCAGGACATGCTCCACGACGACATGGCCAAGCTCGTCTACGACCGACTCAAGCGGCGGCCGATGGTGCTCCCCGTCGTGGTCGAGGTGTAGGCGAGGTCCGCTCGCCCGCGCCGACCTCGGTCCCGGCAGGCGCTTGCGCCGGGAGCGTCACGACGAAGCGCGCGCCCGTACCGTCATCGGGCGTCTCGAGCACAACGCTGCCGCCGTGGGTCTCGGCCACGGCCTTGACGATCGCCAGTCCAAGTCCGAACGAGCCGCCGCGATCGCCCGCGCCGCGCACGAAGCGCTCGAACAGCGTCGGCGCGAGCTCGGGCGGCACGCCGGGGCCGTTGTCCTCGACGATCAGCGTGGCCTGGCCGTCGCGCGTGCCCGTGCCGACGCGGATGCGTGACCCCGGCGGCGTGTGGCGCAGGGCGTTCTCGATCAGGTTGATCGTGAGGCGGTGGACCTCGTCGCGCGCCGCCTGCACGATCGCCGGCTGCACGTCGAGCACGATCTCGTGCTCCTCGGAGACAGGCCCCAGCTCGCTCGCCGCCTCGACCGCGATCCGAGCCAGGTCGCAGGGCTCGCGCGGCACCACGCGCCCCACGTCGGTGCGCGCCAGCAGCAGCAGATCCGCCACCAGGCGGCGCATGCGCTGCGAGGAGCGCAGGGCCGAGCGCGCCGCTTCGCCCTCGTCGCCGTCGAGCGATTCGGCCAGCAGCTCGAGGTTGGCGAGCACGCTCGTGAGCGGGGTGCGCAGCTCGTGCGAGGCGTCGGCCACGAAGCGGCGCTGGCGGGCGAGCATCGACTCGGTCTCGCCGCGTGCCGCGTCGAGCTCGCGGAGCATGCCCTCGAGCGTGCGCGAGAGCTCGGAGACCTCGTCGTCGGCGCTCACCTGCGGCACGGTCAGGGACGGGTCGCGCGTGCGCGCGATCGCGTCGGCGGTCCTCGTCAGCGCGGCGATCGGCGACATCGCGCGGCGCGCGATCGCCATCCCGGCGAGCAGCGCCAGGCCGGTCCCGGCGAGCACGCCGAACAGCAGGAACAGCTCGACCCGCGCGACGGTCGCCTCCGTGTCGGAGATCCTGCGCCCGTACTGGATGATCACCTGGCCGATCGGCTCCTCGTTGCTCGCCAGGCGTACGACGCCGGCGACGCTGATCGTGCGGTAGCCGTGCACCGTCTTCTCCTGCGCGCTCGGCGCGCCCAGCGAGGCCGCCTTCGCCGGTTCCTGAGCGATCACCGTGCCGCCGAGCGTGAAGACGCGCACTATCGCGTGGTCACCCGGCGCGGCATAGGCGGCGAGCGGGGGCGTGATCGTGACGGCGCGGTGCGCGTTGGCGGGGGAGAGTTTGATGTTGAGCTGCGTCGGCAGCTCGTTGGCGGTGTCCTTCACCTGGCGGTTGAAGTCTGCGCGGATGCGATGGACCGTGAAGGATCCGATCGCGATGGCGAAGGCGCACAGGATCACGAACGTGAGCAGCGCCGAGACGCCCGCCAGGCGCACGCGGATCGGCAGCCGATCGAAGGTGGCCGAGACGCGCGCCACGGCGCGCCGGACGGCGCTCGCGAGCCTACGCACGAAGGACGTAGCCGGCTCCCCTGATCGTGTGCAGGAGGCGGGGCTCACCCTCGGCCTCGAGCTTGCGGCGCAGGTTCGAGACGAACACCTCGATCGTGTTGGTCGTCGAGAACGGGTCGTAGCCCCAGACCTCATCGAGCAGCCGCTGCCGCGAGATCACGATGCGCTCGTTGCGCATCAGGTACTCGAGCAGCTCGAACTCGCGTTGGGTCAGGTCGACCGGGCGCTCGCCGCGCACGACCTCGTGCGTGTCGACGTTCAAGGACAGGTCTCCAACGCGAAGTGGGGCAGAGCCGCGTGGCGGTCTGCGGCGCAGCAGCGCGCGCATGCGCGCGAGCAGCTCCTGGCGCTCGAACGGCTTGACCAGGTAGTCGTCGGCGCCGGCGTCGAGGCCCTCGACGCGCGACTCGAGCGCATCCCGCGCGGTCAGGATCAGGATCGGCACGTCGTCCTCGGCGCGCAGCGTCTTGGCCACCTCGACGCCGTCGAGCCCGGGCAGCCCGAGGTCGAGGATCACCAGGTCCGGTGCGAACGAGCGCCCGTTCTCGAGCGCAGTCGGCCCGTCGCCGGCCGCGCGCACCTCATAGCCCTCCATCCGCAGTGAGCGCTGGAGCGCCTGGGCGATGTCCTCGTCGTCCTCGACGACCAGGACCCTGGGTGCGCGTGAGAAGTCGTCCATCGTCTTTAAGTATCGACGAGCACTAAAGCGATGGTAAGGCCCCGGCGCGACGATGCTAAGTGGGCGCGGCCGGCGGGCGCGGTCGGTCGCGCGCGGCGGGCTTGCCTGACCCGCCGTAGCCGGCATGCGGGGCGTTCGTGGTACGAGGGGAGGTTCCGACGGCTCGGCGTCGAAGTTGCGCGTGTATGCCCAGCACACGCAAGCGCGCCCCTGCGCGCTCCTCGCGCGGCCGCTCGACGGCGCGCGCCAAAGCGCGCAAGCGCGCCGGCACCCGCCGCGCCGGCCGCCCGCGCGGGCTGCCCGTGCTCGGATCGCTGCTGCCGCCCGGCCTGCGGGGGATCGGCCCGCTCGACCAGCGGGGCCGCGACGTGCTCGGGCTGGCGCTCGTCGCCGTCGGCGTGTTCATGGGGTTCGTGCTGTGGGGTGGCTGGGACGGCGGACGCGCCGGCCACGGGCTCGCCGTCGCGTTCGGCTGGACGCTCGGACGCGCACGCGTGCTCGCGCCGCTCGCGCTCGTCGGCGCCGGTGGCACGTTGCTGCTGGGTGAGTTGCTGCCCTCCGGCCGGCCGCTGCCGCGCGATCCGCGCACGATCGGCGGCGCCTGCCTGTTCGCCGGGATCACGCTCGCGCTGGCGGCCGGCACGTTCGGCATCGGCTCGAGCGCGCCCAACACCGAGGTCGCATGGAGCTCCAGCTTCATGCAGGCGCACGGGGGCGTGATCGGTGAGGCGCTGTACCAGCTCGCGCACCGCCTGATCCAGGACGTGGGCGTGGACATCCTCGTCCTGTTCCTCCTGCTCGTCGGCACGATCCTCGTCACCGGCGCCTCGCTCGGCCACACCCTGCGGGCGACCGGCAGCGGCGTGGCCGAGACCACGCGGATGATGCGCGCGCTCGGTGAGCGCCGCCGCGATCGCGACGAGCAGGGCGAGCAGGACACATCGCCCGAAGGCTTCGATCTCAACGAGTTCGCCGAGGACGCGTTCATGCAGCCGCCCGACCCCGGGGGGCACGAGTTGGTGGTGCGTGCCACGCACGTCGAGGGTCCCGCACAGGAGAGCGCCCGCGGGCAGGCACGCGAGCCGGGGCAGGCGGACCTGCCCGGCGCAGGCGGACCGCCCGCCGGCGAGCAGGCGCCCTCGGCCGAGCAGGGCTCGCTCGACGCAGACGGGGGCGAGGAGGAGGAGGTGTCGGGCGTGGCGCGCACCGACGCGGCCGAGCTGACGCCGCAGGGGCGGCTGCGCGACGTCGTCACGGACGACCCGAACTTCGTCTGGAAACTGCCGGATGCGAGCGGCCTGCTGACGCGTTCCACGGGCGAGCAGGCGCGCCCGGACACGGCCGGCCAGGCGCAGACGGCGACGAGCCTGGTCGAGGCGCTCGGTCACTTCGGCGTGCAGGCGAAGGTGATAGGCACCGTTGCCGGCCCGCACATCACGCGCTATGAGCTGCGCCTGGCGCCGGGGACGAAGGTCGGGAAGGTGGCGCAACTGAAGGACGATCTCGCCTACGCGCTGGCCGCGACGGACATCCGCATCCTCGCGCCGATCCCGGGCAAGCAGGCGGTGGGCGTCGAGGTCCCCAACGCGCATCGGCGGATCGTCCGGCTGGGCGACGTGTTCCAGGAGCCGCCGAAGGACTGGTCGCCGCTGACGGTCTGGCTCGGCAAGGACGTGGCCGGCAAGGCGATCGGCGCCGACCTCGCCAAGATGCCGCACATCCTCGTCGCCGGGACGACCGGCGCGGGCAAGTCGGGCGCGATCAACGCGATGCTCTCGAGCATCCTGCTGCGTGCGAGCCCGCATGAGGTCCGCCTCGTCCTGGTCGACCCCAAGCAGGTCGAGCTCAACCACTACGAGTCGATCCCGCACCTCTTGACGCCCGTGATCACGAGCCCGCGGATGGCGGCCAACGCACTGCAGAACCTCGTCAAGGAGATGGAGAGCCGCTACGGGATCATGTCGATGGCGCGCACGCGCAGCCTGGTCGAGCTGAACAAGGCCCGCGCCAAGCGCGGCGAAGCGCCGCTCCCCTACATCCTCTGCGTGATCGACGAGCTCGCCGACCTGATGATGGTCGCCCCGGCCGACGTCGAGGACTCGATCATCCGCCTGGCGCAGAAGGCGCGTGCCGTCGGCATCCACCTCGTTCTGGCCACCCAGAGCCCACGGGTGGACGTGATCACGGGGATGATCAAGGCCAACGTGCCCTCTCGGATCGCCTTCTCCGTCTCCTCTCAGACCGACTCGCGTGTGATCCTCGACCAGAACGGCGCCGAGTCGCTGCTGGGCCAGGGCGACATGCTGTTCAGCCCGGTCGGCAGCTCGCGCCTGCAGCGGATCCAGGGTGCCTACATCGACGAGCGCCAGATCGAGAAGCTGACCGCGCTGTGGCGCCGCCAGGGCGAACCGGAGCTGCGCGAGGAGCTGCTCGAGGAGGTCGAGCCGGCGGAGCCCGAGTCGGGGCCGGATGAGTTCGACCCCGACGAGGATCCCCTGCTCGGCGACGCGATCCGCCTGGTGGCGGAAATGCAGACCGCGTCGACGTCGATGCTGCAGCGACGCCTGCGCCTCGGCTACACGCGCGCCGGGCGCGTGATCGACATGCTCGAGCGCCGTGGCGTGATCTCGGGCTACGAGGGCTCAAAGCCCCGCCAGGTGCTCGTCACCGAGGCCGACCTGCCGCGCGTGCTCGCGGCGCTCGCCGGCGAGCCGGCCACGCACAGCGGCGAGTGAGCCGAGGGGGGCCCGAACAGGGCTCGCCCGGCGTCCCTGCCCGGTCGCCTGCCGCCGGGCGGGAGTCACTAGCCTTCGAGTGAGATGCCCGAGATCGGTGAAACGCTACGCGACGCGCGTATGCGCGCTCGCATCGACGTCTCTGAGATCGAGGCGAAGACGAAGATCCGCGCCAAGTACCTGCGGGCGCTCGAGAATGAGGAGTGGAGCCTCCTGCCGGGCCCGACGTTCGTCAAGAGCTTCCTGCGCACCTACGCGCAGGCGCTGGGCCTCGACGGCAAGGCGCTCGTCGAGGAGTACCGCCTCAACCACGAGAACCCCAGCGACGCAGTCCTCGAGCCGATCGTCTCGCGCCCCGATCGCGCCGGGCGCGTGCGCTCGGGCGCTGGCGGGCGGCCCGGCGGCGGGGGCGGCGGTCCCTCGCGCGGCTACCTCGCGATCGTCGGCGCGATCGTCGTGCTGATCGTGCTGCTGATCGTCGGGCTGATCGGCAAAGGCGGCGGATCGGGCTCGTCATCCGTGCAGTCCGCGGGTCAGTCTTCTCCTAAATCATCCAAGAAGACGTCGAAAGCGGCTGCGGGCAAACGTGCCGAGGAAAGCTCGAGCACACGCGCGCAGAGCTCGGTCGTCGCGCTCTCGCTGCACGCCACCGCACCCGTCTACGTCTGCCTGATCGGCGACAACGGCCGCAGGCGGATCTCGGGCGAAGAACTCCAGCCGGGGACGACGACCTCGACCTACCACGCGCACCGCTTCCTGATCACGCTCGGCAACAGCTCGGTGAAGATGTTCGTCGACGGGCACGAGCGCCCGGTGGCGGCCTCGAGCCAGGCGATCGGGTACTCGATCACGACGGCCGGTCGCACGCGCCTGAAACTGGGCAACCTGCCGACGTGCCAGTGAGCGCGCATGAGCGAGACGCTTGGACGGGCGCCCGCGTGCGCTTGATCTAGGGTCTGGCCCGTGAGCGCGCGAGCGGGAATCGTCGTGACCGGCACCGAGGTGCTGACCGGGCGCGTGAGCGACCGCAACGGGCCATGGCTGTCCGATCGCCTGCGTGAGCTCGGCGTCGACCTGGCGCACGTCGCGATCGTGGGCGATCGCCGCGAGGACATGGAGGCGGCGCTAGCCTTCATGGCGAGCCAGGGGATGGACGTGGTGCTGACGAGCGGCGGGCTCGGACCGACGGCGGACGACCTCACCGCCGAGGTCGTGGCGCGCTTTCAGGGGCGCGAGATGGTGCTCGACACCGGCCTCGAGCACCGCATCGCGGCGATCGTCGAGCCGCTCGCCAAACGCTGGCCCAACCTCGACGTGAAGGCGATCGAAGCCGGCACGCGCAAGCAGGCCACGATCCCCCGTGGCGCAAGCGTGCTCGACCCCGTCGGGACGGCGCCGGGCCTGGTGGTGGCGCCGAACGAAGGCCGCGACCGGCCGACGATCGTCGTGCTGCCGGGGCCGCCGCGCGAGCTGCAGCCGATGTGGGGACAGGCTGTCGCGACCGAGGCGTTCACGGCCGCCATCCACGGCGCGACGACGTACGAGCAGCGCACGCTGCGCCTGTTCGGCATGCCCGAGTCGGAGATCGCCGAGACGCTGCGCGTGGCCGAGCGCGAGGGCGTCGCGCTCGAACGCCTGGAGGTGACCACCTGCCTCAAACGCGGCGAGATCGAGGTCGTCACGCGCTACGAGCCCGATGAGCAGGCTGCCTATGACGCGCTCGAGCGTCTCGTCCGCGAGCGCCACGCCGACACGCTCTTCTCGACGGACGGCAGCACGGTCGACGACCTCGTCGCCGCTCGCCTGTCGGGCGGGGGCCACGCGATCGCGACGGCCGAGTCGTGCACCGGCGGGCTGCTCGCCGCGCGCCTGACCGACCGGGCGGGCTCCTCGGCGTACGTCAGGGGCGGGCTGGTCGTCTACGGCAACGAGGCCAAGACCGAGCTGGCCGGCGTAAAGCCGGAGCTGATCGAGCGCCACGGCGCGGTCTCCCAGGAGGTGGCCGAGGCGCTGGCCGCGGGCGCGCGTGAGCGGTTGCGGGCGGACGTCGGCGTCGGCATCACCGGCATCGCCGGGCCCGGCGGCGGCAGCGAGGAGAAGCCGGTCGGCCTCGTCTGGCTGAGCATCGCCGGCCCGGGGGAGGCGAGCATGACGCGCTCGGTCAACCTGCCCGGAGGGCGCGCCGACGTGCGCGAGCGCGCGAGCACCGTCGCGATGCACATGCTGCTGCGCACGCTCGGCAGCTAGCCATGGCCCGCGGCGCGAAGGCGCGGCTGTTCGCTGCGGTCGACCCGCCCGCGGCCGTGCGCGAGCAGCTGGCCGGGTGGGCGCGCGAGGTCTCCGGGGTGCTGCGCGGGCACGGCGACCTCCTGCCCGGCGCCGGCGCTCCGAGGATTCGCCTGCTCGCGCCCGACACGATGCACGTCACGCTCTGCTTTCTCGGCAGCCGCCCGGTGGACGAGCTGGAAGCGCTGGCGGCGGCGCTCGGGGAGTGCTCCGCCGTGGCGGGCGAGCTGACGGTCGGCGCCCCGCTGTGGCTGCCCCCGCGCAATCCGCGCTCGCTCGCGCTCGAGATCGGCGACCGCGACGGCCGGCTCGAGCGCCTGCAGCGGACGCTGGTCGCCGCATTCGCGCGTGCCGTCGAGTGGGAGCCCGAGCGCAGGCGCTTTCGCGCACACCTCACCGTCGCTCGCATCGGCCGCAGCAGGGCCGGCGGTCGGCGCCGGCGCGAACGGGCCGCGCGCGGGCCGCGCAGGGGCCGCCCCGAGGCGCAGGGGCCGGCGCCAGACGCGCCCGCCGACCCAGCGCAGGCGCCGCTGCCGCCGACGCCGCAGCTGTCCTTCACGCCGAGCGCCGTCGTGCTGTATCGCTCCTGGCTGCGACCGGAGGGGGCCAGCTACGAGGCGCTCGCCACGCGTGCGCTGGCGACGTCTTCCTCTTCGTCTTCTTCTGCGTCCGCTTCTTCGGCCGGCGATGCCGGCGCAGGCGCTCCCTGAGCGGCGCATACGAGCCCCGAGCCCTCGCCCGCGGACTCCGGCTGGGAGGCGTCGGGGCAGCTTGGGCGTGAGCCGTCTTCGCAGGCGTCGGCGCCGTCTGCGGGTTCGCTGCCGCCTTCGCATCCGGCATCGTCGGATTCGCCGCCGACGGACGGCGGGGAGGCAGGGGGATGGACGGCGCGATGGGTCGTCTTCTTCCTGCCGTCGACCGAGTGGTGACGTCGCGAGCGGTGCCCCTTGGCGCTGTGCATGTGGCCGGCGCGGTTGCGTCCGGCACAGGCGCGTACGTGGTGCGTGGCGCCGACGCCGACTTGGGAGCAGGCGCTGCCGGCGGGCCGGGCCGCCGACGGTGCTGGGTTGAGCAGCAACAGCAGCGCTGCGAGAGCCGCCAGCAGGAGCGCCGCATTCGCCAGCGGCCTGGCGGTGTGCCGGAGGGGCGTCGAGCGCGTCATGCGATGCCCACTCATCGTCGGCGCTCCGCGCGGTCGTGAAAGCGGCGCGGCGCGGGTGGACGAAAGGGAGTGGTCGAGCCGGCGCCGACGCACGCGGAGGCGCGCAAAGCGAACAGACGTTCCGTCCGAAGCGGTCTCTAACTTGACCGGTCCATCCCAACCCGGAGGAGTAAGACCATGCCCGTTACCGACGAGGAGAAGGCAGCCAAGGCGCGCGACGCCGCCCTTCAGGGCGCGCTCACTCAGATCGAGCGCGAGTTCGGCAAGGGTACGGTCATGCGCATGGGCGACGAGGGTGCGCAGGTGCGCGTGCAGGCGATCCCCACGGGCGCGCTGTCGCTCGACCTGGCGCTCGGCATCGGCGGCGTGCCGCGCGGACGCATCGTCGAGGTGTTCGGCCCCGAGTCCTCGGGCAAGACGACGCTGATCTACCACGTGCTGGCGGAGGCGCAGAAGCTGGGCGGCGTGTGCGCGTTCATCGACGCCGAGCACGCGATGGACCCGCTCTATGCGAAGGAGATCGGCGTCGACATCGACGAGCTGCTCGTCTCCCAGCCGGACTACGGGGAGCAGGCGCTGGAGATCGCCGACATGCTCGTGCGCTCGGGGGCGGTCGACGTGGTGGCGATCGACTCGGTCGCGGCGCTGACGCCGCGCAAGGAGCTCGAGGGCCAGATGGACGACACCTCGGTCGGCGAACAGGCGCGGATGATGTCGAAGGCGATGCGCAAGCTCGCGGGCAACCTGAACCGCACGGAAACGCTCTGCATCCTGACCAATCAGATCCGCGAAAAGGTCGGCGTGATGTTCGGCTCGCCCGAGACGCAGCCGGGCGGCCGTGCGCTGAAGTTCTACGCCTCCCAGCGGCTGGACATCAGGCGCATCGAGACGCTCAAGGAGGGCACGGAGGCGGTCGGCAACAGGGTCCGCGTGAAGGTCGTCAAGAACAAGGTCGCCGCGCCGTTCCGCCAGGCCGAGTTCGACATCGAGTTCGGTCAGGGCATCTCGACGTCGGGCTGCCTGATCGACCTGGGGATCGAGCACAACATCGTCTCGAAGTCGGGCTCGTTCTTCTCCTACGGCAACGACCGGCTCGGCCAAGGCCGCGGCAACGCGAAGCAGTTCCTCGACGACAACCCGGCCATGGCCAAAGAGATCGAGGAGAAGATCTACGCGGCGCTCGGCGTCGGCCGCGACCTGGTGACCCCGATCGACCGCGACACGACCGGGTCGGCGCCGCAGGACGCCAAGCCGCCGCTCGCGAGCGAACCGGTCGTCGCGGCTGCATAGGCCACCCGATCGCGAGCGAACCGACAGTCGCCGCGGTCGCCGCTGCATAGCCGCAACGTCCTGTCCGCCCGTAAAGCGCCTCTGGGCGGCGGACGAGGATAGGCCGCATACGCGAGCAGTCAGCGTCAGCCAGGCACGCCGAAAGACGTTACGCCTCGGAAGCCGCCGAGGGCGCCGATCTCGGGCTAGGCAAGCTCGGCGGGTGATCACCGACCCCAGCCCACCCCTGTCGACAGAGGGGTCTGTAGGCTCGTCGCCACTCATGACAGGCCGTGGCGCGGCGCCCTGAATGGAACGCAAGACGAGCCTTCGGACCGCCTTGGGGCTGCTGCCGGCGGGAAGCTCCGGGCGCGTCACCTACGGCGTGCTCACAGTCGGCGTGCTGATGGCGGCCGAGAGTGGACGCCACGAGAGCTATCCCGAGATTTTCGTCTCGGCGGTGGCGGCGACGCTGCTGTACTGGCTGGCGCACTCCTATGCCGATCTGCTCGGGGAGCGTTTGGAATCGGGGGAGCGTCTGACGACGAGAGCGTTGGGCAGGGCCCTCGCTCAGGACTGGGCGATCGCCAGAGGCTCGGCGGTCCCGCTGCTGGCGTTCGCGATCTCCTGGATCGTCGGGGCCAGCGAGGAAGCCTGCCTGACCGCATCGCTCTGGACGGCGGTTGCGGCACTGGTCCTGTTGGAGCTGCTCGCGGGCATCCGCGCGGGGTCGCGACTCGCCGAACTGGTGCTCAAGGCGGCGGTCGGCGTCACGATGGGCACCACGATCGTTGCCGTCCAGGCCTTGTTGCACTGATCCGAGCAGCCGAAGCCCGCCGGCGCTCGGTCGCTCGGTTACAGTGAGGGGCCGTGGCGGATGCCGAGCTGAACGGGCAGGTCGCGCTCGTGACCGGAGGCGGTCGCGGGATCGGCGCGGGCATCGCCGGCGAGCTCGCGCAGGCAGGCATGCGGGTGGCCGTCGCAGCGCGCTCGCGCAAGCAGGTCGACGCGGTGGCGCGCGAGATCGGGGGGATCGCGCTCGCGCTCGACGTCTCCGATCAGGCGGCGGTCGAGCGGGCGGTGGGCCAGGTCGAGCAGGAGCTCGGGCCGATCGACGTGCTCGTCAACGACGCCGGTATCGCCAGTCCCGGCGGCAGCTTCACGGCGAAGCCGATCTGGGATGAGGATCCGGCGGACTGGTGGCGCGTGTTCGAGGTCAACCTCCTCGGCGCGTACCTGTGCTGCCATGCGGTCCTACCGGGAATGGTCGAGCGCGGGCGGGGAAGGATCGTCAACGTCGGCAGCGGAGCGGCCTACCTGCCGATGACGGGCAACGCCGGCGGCACGGCCTACGGCCCCAGCAAGGCCGCGCTGTATCGCTTCGGTGAGCTGTTGGCGGGCCAGGTCGCAGAGCACGGGATCGCCGTGTTCACGATCAGTCCGGGGCTGGTGCGGACCGCGATGACCGAGCCGTTCGGCGACGAGGCGCCGTGGACTCCGCCCGAGCTCGCGCCGCGGCTGGTGCGTGTGCTCGCGAGCGGCCGCGCCGATGCGCTGGCGGGCCGCTACATCCACGCCGAGCACGACGACATCGAAGACCTGATCCGGCGAGCGCAGGAGATCCGCGACGGCGATCTCAACGCGATCCGGCTGCAGCGCTGAGTGACGATGCAATACCACGTCACGACGTTCGGCTGCCAGATGAACGAGCACGACTCGGAGCGGATGAAGGGCATGCTCGAGTCGCTCGGCTACAGCGAGGCACCGGAGCGCGCGCAGGCGGACCTGATCCTGTTCAACACGTGCTCGATCCGCGAGGCGGCGGACAACCGCTTCATCGCGCACCTCGGCGAAGCGCGCAGGCTCAAGCGTGAAGCGCCCGATCGCATCGTCGGCGTGGGCGGCTGCTGGGCCCAGTCGGTCAAGGAGGAGGTGTTCGAGCGCTTCCCGTTCGTCGATGTGGCCTTCGGCCCCGGGCAGGTGCACAAGCTGGCCGAGTTCCTCACGAGCGACTCGCTCACGGCGCAGGGGTACTTCGAGTTCGAGGGCTTCACGGGCCATCTGCCGGCTCACCGCGCGCGCCCGTTCCAGGGGTGGATACAGATCAGTGTGGGCTGCAACTGCGCGTGCTCCTATTGCATCGTGCCCTCGACGCGCGGACGTGAGGTCAGCCGTCCGCTGGACGAGCTGGTGGTGGAGGCGAGCGCAATGGCAGCAGACGGCGTGCTCGAGGTGACGCTGCTGGGCCAGAACGTCAACTCATACGGGCGCGACCTGCCGGAGCGGCCGACGTTCGCGCGTCTGCTGGAGGCGATCGACGCGGTCAAGGGGATCGAGCGGATCCGCTACACGAGCCCGCACCCGAAGGACATGCGCGAGGACGTGGTGCGCGCGCACGCGGACCTGGACAGCTTGTGCGAGCACATCCACCTGCCGCTGCAGTCGGGCTCGTCGCGCATCCTCAAGGCGATGCGCCGCACCTACGACCGCCGCCGCTACATGGAGCGCGTGGCGATGATCCGCGAGCACGTCCCCGACGTGGCACTGAGCACCGACATCATCGTGGGCTTCCCGGGGGAGAGCGAGGAGGACTTCGAGCAGACGCTCGAGGTCGTCGAGGAGGTCGGTTACGACGCGGCCTTCACGTTCGTGTTCTCGCCGCGCCGCGGCACCGAGGCAGCCACCCTGCAGGACGGCCTGGTGGCGCATCCGGTCAAGGTGCAGCGTATGGAACGCCTGCTGGGGGTCGTGCAGCGCCGCGCGCGCGAGCGCGCCCAACGCTTCGTCGGACGCACGCTCGAGGTTCTCGTGGAAGGCCCCTCGCGCACTGATCCCGAGCGCCTGCGCGGACGCACGCGGCACAACAAAGTCGTCAACTTCGCCGGCCTGGCGTCACCGGGGGAGCTGACGCAGGTGCGGATCGACTCGGCCAGCAGTCAGACGCTCGCGGGCGAAGAGCTGCTGCTCGCCCGCGTGGGCGCCTGAGCGAAATCAGGCCCGTCTTCGTGCGCGCCGAGCTAGTCGGCCCGGCGCCAGCGGGGTCCGGAGCGGGGCCACCGGCCACCATCGTGGCCGCCAGCAGTCTGGAGATGTTCATAGTGATCGACCTCCCTGGTCGGCGTCTCGTGGGTGAGGGACCGATCGTGCACGCCGGTGCTAAGGCGGCCGCAATCGCGGCGTAAGAGGCGCGTAGGGCGGTCTGACGGGACTCTATGCGAACATATGTTCGTGCGCTGGAGCAACCTGTCGATCGAGGCCGAGGAGCAGCGCCGGCTGCCCGGCTACCGCGACGAGGCCGTCGTTCGCCGGTTCGACGCACCCGAGGCACTCGAGACCCGTTTCTACGAGGTTCGGGCGAAGTCGGTGCTCAACCGCGTGCCCGAGCAATCACGCATGCCGTTCCGCTGGACGATCAACGTTTACCGGGGCTGTACGCACGCATGCACCTACTGCACATCGGGCGACACGTCGGTCCTGATGGCGGACGGTCGCACCCGCGCGATGCGCGACCTGAAGGTCGGTGATTGGATCTACGGGACCGCGCCGAGGGGCAGATATCGCCGTTTCACCGCTACGCAGGTGCTCGACAAGTGGTCGAGCGTGAAGCCGGCTTACAAGGTCGTGGTGGAGGACGGCACCGAGCTGATCACCAGTGGCGATCATCGTTTTCTCACGGCCCGCGGCTGGAAGCACGTGATCGGAGCCGAATGCGGCCCGTTGCAGCGTCCCCATCTCACCAGCGGCATCAGGCTGCTCGGGCCGGGCGGCTGCGTTGCCGGACCGACGCCCGACGCCGACTACAAGCGCGGCTATCTGTGTGGGCTGATTCGGGGTGACGGGAATCTTGCCTCGTACTCCTACGAGCCGCGGCCCGGACGGAAGGCGGAGGAGATCTACAGGTTTCGACTCGCGCTGACCGACCGCGAGGCGCTGGACAGAGCCAGCATCTTCCTCGCCGAGTTAGGCGTGACCGCAGACGAGTTCGTGTTCGCCCACGCGGCAGGGGCGCACCGGACGATGACCGCGATTCGGACCCAGAAGCGGGTGAACATCGAACACATCCGCGAGGTCATCCGCTGGCCGTTGCTACCGAGCGTCTCGTGGATGAAGGGTTTCCTCGCGGGCATCTTCGACGCTGAGGGCTCTTGCTCGCAGGGCGTCTGGAGGGTGTCGAACACGGATCCGGAGATCATCGGCTGGATCAAGGCGGCGCTGGGTCGCTTCCGCTTCGACTTCGCGACAGAGTCCTGTCCCGACCGGAACGGCCTGATCTCAATCCGCCTCCGCGGAGGCCTGTCCGAGCGCATGCGCTTCTTCCTCGGAACCGATCCCGTCATCACGCGCAAGCGGACGATCGACGGGGCCGCCCTGAAGACGAAATCCGAGCTGCGCGTGACCTCCATTCACCCGCTCGGCATGGCAATGCGCCTCTACGACATCACGACCGGCACGGGCGACTTCATCGCCAATGGCGTGGTCAGCCACAACTGCTTCGCTCGTCCCACGCACAAGTACCTCGGCTTCGACGCCGGCCGCGACTTCGAGAAGGAGATCGTGGTCAAGGTCAACGCGCCGGAGGTGCTGCGCACGGAGCTGGCCAAGCGCTCGTGGAAGCGCGAACACGTCGCGCTCGGCACGAACACGGATCCCTACCAGTGGGTCGAGGGCCGCTACCGGCTGATGGAAGGGATCTGGGAGGCGCTGCGCGACGAGGCCAATCCCTGCTCGGTGCTGACGAAGTCGCCGCTGCTGCTGCGCGACCTTGCGCTCATGCTCCAGATCGCCGAGCGAACGAGCTTCAGCGCTTGCCTCTCGATCCCGACGCTGGATGAGAAGGCGTGGCGCGCGACCGAGCCGCATACGCCGAACCCGCGCGCCCGCATCGAGGCGGTCGCCGAGCTCAACCGCGCCGGCATCTCGACGGGCGTGCTGGTGGCGCCGCTGATGCCGGGCATCAACGACGCGCCGGAGCAGGTCGACGAGCTGCTCGAACGCGTGACCGAGGCCGGCGCCACGAGTGTCGGCGGAGTCGCGCTGCACCTGCGCGGCGAGGTGCGCGACGTGTTCATGGGCTGGCTGAGGGCGCAACGTCCGGATCTGGTCCCACGCTACGAGCAGCTCTATCGCCGGGGCGCGTACGCGCCGCCCGAGGAACGTCGGCGGCTGGCCAAGCTGATCCGTCGTCAGGAGTGGCCGAGCAGCTTCAGGTCGTTCGGTGAGAAGTCGCCGGCCGACAGCCGGCAAACACCCGCGCCCGCGGCGATCGGGCGGCAGGGGAGTCTCTTCTAGACCGCTCAGCGTTTATCGGCGTTGCCCGAGGCCATTTGGCCGGCGACCTTGTGCGCGCCGAGCTTGCGGCTGGCGTTGGCTGCGGCCTCGGGGGCGAGGCTGGCGAACGTCGTGCCGAGGCGCATGGCCAGCGGCGCGACGTCGACCTCGGCGCGGTTGCGCTCGATCGCCTTGATCGTCGCGCGCGCCACGTCATCGGGCGTGCGCGTGCCCACGCCGGGAGGGAGCTTGACTTCGGCGGCGACGAACATACCGGCGTCGCGAATGAAGCCGGGGAAGATGGTCGATACGCCGACGTTGCTCGCGCGCAGGTCCTCTCGCAGCGCCGTGGCGAACCCGCGCATGCCGAACTTAGTGGCGTTGTAGATCGAGGTCAGCGGCGTCGCGGCCTTGCCGTTGAGCGAGGACATGAAGACGAGATGGCCGCGACCGCGCTCGACCATCCCCTGGCTCAGGGCTCGCGCGAGGACGATGGGGGCGCGGAGGTTGACGTCGAGCGCGCGGTCGATCTGCTCGACGGTGAAGGAGTCCAGCGCGCCCACGCCGGGCAGGCCGGCGTTGGCGATCAGGACGTCCACGGCGCCGGCTTCGCCGATCAATCGGTCCACGGCGGCGCGGTCGGCGAGATCTGCTGCGATCGGGCGTGCGCCGAGCTCCTGTGCGAGCGGCTCGAGCACGTCGACGCGACGGCCCGTCAGGATCAGCTCACCGCCGCGCTCGGCGACGGCGCGGGCGAGCGCCTGCCCGATTCCGCCGCTCGCGCCCGTCAGTAGGACCGTGGACCCGGCGATCTGCACGGGCTCCACCCTACGCGAAGCCACGCGGCCGTGCGTGGGACGCGCCGCGATACTGCGACGATGACTGCAAGTCCTGGGCCGCCGCAGATCATCGCCTTGTTCGGGCCGACCGGCGTGGGCAAGACGGCGGTGGCCGTGGCCCTCGCCGAGCGCCTGCGCACGCGCGGCGAGGACCCGGTGGCCGTCTCGGCCGACGCGTTGCAGGTCTATGCCGGTCTGGAGATCCTGACCGGCGTCGCCTCGCAGCAGGAGCGCGCCGCGCTCGAGCACCGGATGGTCTCCTTCCTGCCGCTCGACGCCACGTTCAGCGTCGGGGAGTACTCGCGCCTGGCGCACGCCGAGATCGATGCGCTGCTCGCCGGCGGTCGCCGGCCGATCGTCGTGGGGGGGACCGGCCTCTACTTGCGCGCCGCGCTGGCCGACCTCGACCTGCGCTCGGCGCCGCGCGAGGGCGCGCGCGAGCGCTGGACGGCGCAGCTGCAGGCACAGGGTCCGCAGGCGCTCCACGCCGAGCTCGCCGAGCGCGCGCCGTGGGCGGCCGAGGAGATCGACCCGAGCAACGCGCGCCGGGTGATCCGTGCACTCGAGGCGCTCGAAGCGGGCGAGCTCGAGCCGGCCGAGGGGCCCTCACAGCTGTGGAGCTCCGAGCTCCGCCACCCGTCGCTGCTGGCCGGGCTGACGATGGAGCGCGAGGCGCTGTACGCGCGGATCGAGGCGCGGGTGGACGAGATCGTGGCGGCAGGGGCGGCGGAGGAGGTGCGCCGCGCGCATGCCGCCGGCGCATCGGAGACCGCGCGCCAGGCGCTCGGCTTCGAGCAGCTGCTGGCCGGCGATGTCGAGACGATGAAGCGGCGTACGCGCAACTACGCGCGCCGCCAGCTGGCCTGGATGCGCAAGCTCGCTGGGGTGAGGGCGATCGACGTGACGGGCCGCTCGCCGGACGACGTGGCCGCCGAGATCCTAGACTCCGCCGCCGGATGAGATTCGAGAAGTGGCAGGCGCTCGGCAACGACTACCTGATCGTCGAGCGCCGGGACCTCCCGTTCGAGCTGACGCCCGAGCGCGTGAGGCTGCTGTGCGCGGGCCACTTCGGCGTCTTCGCCGACGGCGTGCTCGAGCTCTCACCGCCTGCCGATCCCGCGCACGTCGCCGACCTGCGCATCTTCAACCCCGACGGCTCCGAGGCCGAGCTCTCGGGTAACGGGGCGCGCGAGGCGATCCTCTACCTGCGCCGCCGGGGCTGGACCGACCGCGACGAGTTCTCGATCCACACGGCCGCCGGCACGATCAGCCCCCAGATCACCGGCCCCTACAGCTGCCGCGTCGACATGGGTCTCGCGTCGCTGCGCTCTCGCGACTTCCCCTCGGGTCCGCCCGACGGCGCGGCCGAGCTGCGCCTCGCCGCCGACCTGCCGGCCGGCACCGGGCCGCCGTCGGGCACGTGGAGCTTCCAGCACGTCTCGATCGGCAACCCACAGTGCGCCATCCGCGTGGACGCTCCCGGGGAGCTCGACGCGCTCGACCTGGCGCTGCTCGGGCCGCCCGTCGAATCGCATCCGGAGTTCCCCAATCGCACCAACGTCTCCTGGTTTGCCGAGCTCGACGCCGGCGATAACGGCGCGGGCAGGCCCGCCCGCATCCGCGCCCGCATCTTCGAGCGCGGCGTGGGGGAGACGCTCTCCTCCGGCACCGGCGCGACAGGCGCCGCCGTCGCCTACCTCGTCGCCGGATCCGGCACTCGCCCGCCGCGCCCGCCGCTCAGCCCGGCGCGCGTGATCGTCGTGCTCGATGGCGGCGAGCTCGAGGTCGAGGTCGACCCGGACCTGCGCGTCCACCTGTCAGGCTGGGCGCTGCCCGTGTTCGCCGGCACGCTCAGCGAGCCGTTTCTCGAGCAGTTGCGCGCGGGCGAATGACCGCGCGCAGTCGTGCCGATTTGCCTGTCGGTCGTCAATCAATCAATAAATAGAAAAAGAGACCAGGGAGCTGGATGAGACCGAGCAAGCGTCTTGAGCGCATTCCGCCGTACGCGTTCGCCGAGCTGGAGCGCAAGATCGCCGACAAGCGCGCCGCGGGCGTCGACGTGATCAGCCTCGGCATCGGCGACCCCGACCGTCCCACACCGGCGTTGATCGTGGAGGCGATGCAGGAGGCGGTCACGGAGGCCGAGACGCACCAGTACCCGACCAACCGCGGGCGCGCCGACTTTCGCGCGGCCGTGCGCGACTTCTACGAGCGCCGCTTCGACGTCGTGCTGGATCCCGACTCGGAGATCGTCCCCGGCATCGGCGCCAAGGAGGCGATCTTCAACCTCAACCTCGCGTTCCTCGACCCGGGCGACTACGCGCTCGCCTCCGATCCGGGCTATCCCGTCTACACGGGCGGACCGTGGCTCGCCGGCGCCGAGCCCGTGCTGATGGCGCTCCAGCCCGAGCTCGGCTTCGTCCCCGACCTCGGCGCGATCGACGAGGACGTCGCGCGGCGGACCAAGCTGATGTACCTCAACTACCCCAACAACCCCACCGGCGCGCTCGTGCCGGACGGGTTCTTCGAGCGCGTGGTCGAGTTCGCCCGCGCCTACGAGATCCTCGTCGTCCACGACAACGCCTACTCGGAGATCGCCTTCGACGGCTACAGGCCCCCGTCGTTCCTCGCCACTCGAGGCGCCAAGGATGTCGGCATCGAGGTCTTCTCGCTGTCCAAGGGCTACAACATGACCGGCTGGCGCTGCGCCGCGCTGGTAGGAAACGCCGAGGCGCTGCAGACCTACTGGCGGCTGAAGACGAACATCGACTCGGGCCTGTTCGAGGCGGTGCAGCTGGCCGGCATCGCCGCGCTCTCGCCCGAGGCCGACGCCGAGGTGGCCTCGATGGTCGAGCTCTACCGGCGCCGGCGCGATCTCGTCTGCGACGCGCTGCGCGAGATCGGCGTCGACGTGCACCCACCGCACGCCACGATCTACGTGTGGGCGCCCGTGCCCGAGGGCTATTCGAGCTCGGCCGCCTACTGCGAGCACGTGCTCGAGCAGGCGGCCGTCGTGATCACGCCCGGCGCCGTCTACGGGCCGGCCGGGGAGGGCTGGTTTCGGATCTCGCTGACAACGCCCGACGAGCGGCTGGTCGAGGCCGTGCAGCGGCTGGGCAAGCTCGCCGGCTGACGGCGGCGCCGGCAGGCGCGGCGTGCGAGCCTCGGCACGACTCCTTCACAAGGGCGTGCACGGCGCCGTCTAGACTGAGAGACAGATGCAGAGAAGCCGCAGCGTGCCCGCTCGCTCACAGGGCGACGCGGAGAGCCGACCCTCGCCGAACGGCCACCCGGCCGCGCCCGCCCCGAGCAGCGCCCACGCTGCCAACGGGCAGCCCACGCGTGCGCGACAGCGTGCCTTCTGCGTCGCCGCACTGGACGACGGCGACGACCTCGCCGAGCTGGCCGAGCTGCTGCGCACCGCCGGCGTCGGCGTCGTCGGCGAGATGCTCCAGCGCCGCGAGTCGCCGCACCCGAACACCTACCTCGGCCCGGGCAAGGTGGCCGAGGCGAAGGCCGCCGCGCTCGCAGCCGACGCGAACCTGATCGCCTGCGACGACGAGCTGAGCCCGCGCCAGGAGCGCAACCTCGAGGAGGCGATCGGGCTGCCCGTGGTCGACCGCACGACCGTGATCCTCGACATCTTCGCCTCGCATGCGGGCAGCGCCGAGGGCAAGCTGCAGGTCGAGTTGGCACAGCTGGAGTACAACCTCGCCCGCATGCGCGGCCTGTGGAGCCACCTCGAGCGCCTCGGTGGTGGCATCGGCACGAGGGGGCCCGGCGAGACGCAGATCGAGACCGACCGCCGCCTCGCGCGCGACCGCATCGCCGCGCTGCGCCGCCGCCTCGAGCACGTCAAGGGCACGCGCGCCGTGCAGCGCGCCGAGCGCGAGCGCGCCTCGCTGCCGACGATCGCGCTCGTCGGCTACACCAACGCCGGCAAGTCGACGCTGTTGAACGCGCTCACCGGCTCGGAGGTCGGTGTGCGCGACCGCCTCTTCCACACGCTCGACCCGACCACGCGCACGCTGCGCCTGAGCGGACGCCAGCATCTCGTGACCGACACGGTCGGCTTCATCTCAAAGCTGCCGCACCAGCTCGTCGACGCCTTCGCGGCGACGCTCGAGGAGACGCGCCGCGCCGACCTGCTCGCGCACGTGCTCGACGCCTCCGCGCCCGAGGAGCAGGCCGAGGTGATGCGCCAGGCCGTCGAGGAGACGCTGCAGGAGATCGGCGCCGGCGATCGCCCGCGCCTGCTCGTGCTCAACAAGATCGACCTGCTCGATTCCGAGCAGCGCGACGAGCTGCGCCTGCGCCACCCCGACGCCGTGCTCGTCAGCGGCGTCACCGGGGAGGGCCTCGAGCAGCTAGGCGAGCGACTCGAGCGCGAGCTGGCCCACACGCTGCGCAGGCTGGAGCTGCTCGTGCCCTACGCCGACGGCGGCAGCCTCGCCGAGCTGCACGACGTCGCCGGCGAGGTCAGCCGTGAGGACACGCCCGAGGGCGTGCGCGTGCGGGCGCTCGTGCCCGCCCGCCTCGCCCAGCGCTTCGAGCGCTTCGCCGTCGCCTAGCGGTCGTCGCCGCTGCCTGAGAGGACACCCCGGCGCTGGCGGGAGAGCAGCTTCTCGAGGTTCTGCTGGGCGATCTCCTCGAGCTCCAGCTCGAGCTCGGTTGCGAGCTGGGCGACGTACCAGAGCACGTCGCCGAGCTCCTTGGCCATCGCCTCGCGCCGCTCGGCCGTGACCTCGCCGCGGTCGTCGCGGATCACCTTCTTTGCGTGGTCGGCGAACTCGCCCGCCTCGCCGGCGAGGCCGAGGGCAGGGTAGGTGAGCGACTCGGTTCGCGGGTAATGCGCGGTGCTCCGCGAAATCCGCTGGTACTCGGACAGCTCCACGAGCCGATCCTACGCACCGCTCGGGCGGCTCCCCGCGCGCCGATTGCCGATTTTGCGGACGACCAGCCCTGGATGGCGTCGATATCGGCGCCGCGCGGTGCCTGCGCCGCGGACGCCACCGATCGCTAGAGCCCGGCGACGCGGCACGCGTCGGCATGGGCGCCGCGCTCGAGCTCGTCCTCGAGCGGCGCCAGCTCGGCCTCGTCGATCCCGAGCGCCGTCGCGATCAGCCAATCGGCGAACCAGGAGTTCTTCGGCAAGAGCGGCCCGTGCAGGTAGGTGCCGAGCGTGTTGCCGCGGCGCGCGCCCTCGAAGCCGCTGCGGCCGTCGTTGCCGTGCCCGCGCAGCAGGCGGCCGAGCGGCTCGGCATCCGGGCCGAGGGCCGTGCGCCCGCCGTGGTTCTCAAAGCCGGCCAGCACGCGCCCGCCGTCCAGATCGAGCTCGATCGCGACGTTGCCGATCAGGCGCGGCCCCTGCTCGCGGACGGTGCGCACGTCGAGCAGCCCCACGCCCTCGATCTCCTCGCCGTCGAGCACGTAGGAGCGCCCGAGCAGCTGATAGCCGCCGCAGATGCCGAGCACGACCGCGTCGCGCGCCGCCGCGCGCTCGAGCGCGTCGCGCTTGGTGGCGAGCAGGTCCTCGGCGCACAGGCGCTGGTCGCGATCCTGGCCGCCGCCGAGGTAGAAGAGGTCGTGGGCGTCGGCATCGAGCGTCTCGCCGAGCCCGCTCGCCTGCACGCGGAAGCCGATCCCGCGCCACTCACAGCGGCGCTCGAGCATCAGCAGGTTGCCGCGATCGGCATAGATGTTCATCAGGTCCGGGTACAGCGCGCACACGCGCAGCTCGCGCGCGATCTCAGGCACGGAACATCACCACGCTGCTGGCGACGTGCTCGTCGGTGGCCGCCAGGACGCGCGCCGGCTGCTGCCGCAGGCCCGCCTCGGCGCCCTCGCCGCCGAGCATCGCGACGGTCACGAGGTCGAGCTCGACCAGGTCGCGCTGCGGCTCCCCGGCGGCGTCCCCGGCGCGCTCGAACGGCCAGGCCGGAGCCGGCTCGTGCTCGCTGAGGATCCGCCGCTCGCGTTCGATCACGACGCCCCGGCTCGTCTCGGCCACGCGGAGCGCGCGGCTGAGGTAGAGCGAGCCGTCGACGCTCGCGCGCTCGGCAGCCGGCCCGACCCCGCCGCCCGAGCAATCGAACGGCTCGAGCTCGCCGAGGATCGCGCAGGCGAGCGTCGCGCCGGGGCGCAGATGCGCGCGCGCCCGCCGCAGGAAGCCGACACGTGCGCTGCGCCCACCGAGCAGCTGGATCGTCTGCATCGGCACGATGCAGAGGGCGTAGTCGTCGCGGGCGAGCGAGAACGAGCGCGCGTCGGCCCGCACCGTCTCGATCGGCAGACCGCGGGCACGCTCGGCCAGCGCGGCCAGCAGTGGCGCCGAGGAGTCGAGCGCGGTGACCGCGTGTCCCGCGCGAGCCAGCTCGAGCGCGACCCGGCCGCTGCCGGCGCCGATGTCCAGAACGGGCTCGCCGGCGCGCTCTGCGAGCTCGTGCCACAGCGCGAGGTCGGCGTGATAGCCGCCGCACTCGATGTCGTGCCAGACGACCTCCGGCGGCGTCGGCGGCCGGGACGGGGCGCCGGCGACGGCCGGATCGCCGCCTGCCGGCAGCGTCGAGGGGGCGTGATCGCTCTTCAAGCCCACGAGCTGCTCGCCTCCCCGCGCGCGACGAGCAGCTCGCGCAGCGACAGCATCGCCGTGTAGGTCGGCAGCGCGTACAGCGGAGACGGCGACGCCGGCCGGTCCGCCGCCGCCCGCGCGAGCGCCGCCCTTAGATCGGGCTCGACCGCGATTCGCGCCGGATCGAGGCCGGCGTACTTCATCCGCACGGCCAGCTCCGGCGCACGGCTGCCACTGCAGGTGAAGCGCCGGATGCGACCCGCCAGAAGCTCGAAGTCGGCATCCCAGATCCAGGACACGTCGCGTCCGTCGGCGATCCTGTCGTTGAGCACACCGAGCACGTCGTGCTCGCCGGGCTCGAGCGCGAGCGTCCTCAGCACCTCGTTGGCGCCGGCCGGGTTCTTGACGAGCAGGATCCGCAGCTCGCGCGGCTCCTCGGCGACGGTCCCGTTCGACGCGGCCGTCGCGGGCTTCAACAGGATCGTCTCGGCCCGCCCGAAGGCGGCGCGCGTCAGCTGCAGCCCGTCGAGGATGTCCGCGAGCGGCACCGCCAGCGCGCACGCCAGCGCGGCCGCTGCAAGCGCGTTGTAGACGTTGTATAGGCCGGGAAGCGCCAGCGCCACCCGACCATCGCCCGCGGGGGTGTGCAGCGTGAAGCGCGCTGCGCGCACGCCTTCGAGCGTCACATCGCTCGCCCACACGTCCGGACGCGGTCGATGCTGGCCGCAGTTCGGACAGCGGTAGTGGCCTAGGTGGCCGAGGTAGACCGCGTCGAACACGTACGGAGCGCCGCAGCGCCGGCAGTGCTTGGCATCGGCCGCGTGCGACATTCCCGCCAGCGCCAGCGAGTCATCCTCGACGCCGAAGTAGAGCGTCCCTGGACGCTCGCGGCCGAGGTCCGCGATCAGCGGGTCATCCGCGTTCACCACGAGCCGCTGGGCCGGAAGGTCGGCCGCCCAGCGCTCGGCGATCGTCTCGAGCTCGCCGTAGCGGTCGAGCTGATCGCGGAACAGGTTGCCGAGCAGGATCGCGCGCGGGCGCAGCTGCGCGGCGACCGAGTCCAGCCACAGCTCGTCGACCTCGAACAGGCCGAGCTCGCCGGCGATCCCGTCGTGCGGCCGCGCGGCCGTCAGCAGCGCCGTCGCGATGCCGCCCGCCATGTTCGCGCCGGCTGCGTTGTGGACCAGCGCGGTTCCCGTCCGCTCGAGCACGCTTGCCGCGAGCGCGGCCGTCGTTGTCTTGCCGTTGGTCGCCGACACGAGCACGCTGCCCTGGCCGAGCCTCTTGCCGAGCGAGCCGATCGCGTCGCGATCGAGCGCCAGCAGCACCTTTCCGGGGGCGCTCGTGGCGCCACCACCGCGCATGCGCGAGAGCGCGGCGACGGCGCGCGCGAGGGCCAGCTTGGGCGCCAGCGGGGCGGCCATCAGCTCGTCGCTGGGGTGAACGCGCTGTCGGCAGAAGCGTCGGCCGGGACGAGCACGTTGACCGCGCCGCTGACAGCGCGCACGCGCAGCGGTAGCTCCCCGATCGGATCCCCGTCGGCGTACATCGTGAAGGGGCGGTCGGCATCGATCGCGACCTCGCGCGCGCGAAACACGTGCACGCACGGCTCGCGCGCGTGCGTGCCGTTGAAGACGCGCGGGAGGATCCTGGTCAGGAACGCGAGCTTGCCGACGCTCTCGAGCACCATCACCTCGAGCATGCCGTCGTCGAGCAGCGCATCGGGTGCCGCGCGCATGCCGCCGCCGTAGGAGCGCGAGTTGGCGGCCCCGACCGAGTAGCCGGTGAAGTGCCGAGTCTCGCCGGGCGGGTCCAGCTCGATCCGAAACCCGGCCGGACGCCAGGCGATCAGCGCGCGCAGCGCGCCGTACGCATACACGAGGTTGCCCAGCCACGACGGCGCTTCGTTGGCGATCCGGTTGGCGTCGCTGTCGAACCCGGCCGAGGCGATGCCGACGAACGTCCGCGCCGGCTCGCCGGGGGCGCCCGCGACCTCGCCCACGTCCATCTCGCGGACGACGCCGTCGGCGATCGTCGCGCACGCCTCGCCGAGCTCCTGCGAGACCCCGAGCGCCCGCGCGAGGTCGTTGCCGCGCCCGCCCGGCAGTACCCCGAGCACGGCGTTCGGGACGGCGCGCAGCGCCTCGGCCACCGCCCCGATCGCGCCGTCCCCGCTGAGCACGACCACGACCTCGCCCTCGCGGGCGGCGGCGGCGGCGAGCTCGCGCGCGTGCGAGAGGTCGTGAGTGTCGACCCGGCGCACCTGCAGGCCGCGCGCGCGAAGCTCGCGCTCGGCCTGCGGCGCCAGGCGCGCGGCCTTGCCGCCGCCGGCGGCGGGGTTCACGAGCAGGCAGATCGACGCGCGCGCAGGCACCGCGCAAGCCTAGTGCGCCGGCGCCCCCGCCGAGGCGAGGGGCGCGGCCGGTGGGCGCTCAGCCGGTGGCGGCCTTGGCGCGGTCGCGACGCCGGCGCCCGATCGCCGCGGCCACCCCGAGGGCGGCGATCACCACGAACAGGCCGAGCAGGATGCCGGGGGCCAGGCCGAGGCCGCCGAACGGGAGCGAGACGAGCTCGACGATGCCGAGACCGACCGCGAGGAGCACCACGATCAGCACGATGATCAAGAGGATTCCGCGGATGCGGGCGAGGATCCCGGCGGACGCCGGCGGGAGCAGCAGCCCCATCACGCGCAGCGCGAGCATCTGGCGGCCGCTGGGCGGCGTCTGGCCGAGGCGCTCGACGGCGTCCTTCAGGTCTCCGGCCCGCCGTTCGGCCAGGGCGAGTGAGGCGTCCGCCATGCGCCTGAGCTGCATCCGCTCCTGCGGACGGGCGGCGGCGATGGCGCGTTGGAAGTAGGCGCGCGCCTGGTCGGCGTCGAAGCGCTCGGCCGCCCGCGCGCCGAGGATCGCAAGCGCGGCCGACTTGTATTTGGTCTCGCTCTCGAGCTCCTCGTCCGAGCGCGACTCGAGCGCCTGAATCGCCTCGAGACCGCCGCGCTGCTCCATCCGTATCTGTCGCTGTTTGGGCGCCATCGGCGGTCATTCTACGGTTTGGTGGCCCGGCGCGCGGGCGGCGCCGAGGCGGCCGCGCATGCCCTCACGGGCCGCACGGCGCGCTGTATGCTCGGCGCGTGAGCGCCCAACCCAGAGTCGCATCGCGTGCCCGGGCGGGCCGCGCGGTCCTCGCCGTGCTGCTGTCGCTCGCGCTCGGGGGGCCGACGGCACTCCCGGCGCTGGCCGCCACCGGCGCGGCGCCATCGACCGGCGCCGCGGGTACGTCCGGCGGCGCGAGCTCGGAAGGGTCGAACGGCCAGGCCTTCAGCGAACTCAGCCAGGGCGCCCAGCAGGAAACGCCCACGCAGACGACAGAAACAAACGGCACGACGACCCAGTCCTCGACGTCGAACTCGAAAAAAACGGTGATCGTCATCGTGTTCGCGGCGATCGGGCTGCTGGTAGTGATCGCGTACGTGATCGTGCGCGACGCGCGCAAGATGGCGCCGGCGGGAGACCCGCAGGTCGCCGAAGCCCGCTCGGCGCACGACACGGCAGCGGCCCTGCGCCGGCGCCGCGCCAAAGCCAAGGCCGCGCGCCAGCAGCGCAAGCGAAACCGCTAGCCGCAAACCGCCGGTCGGCGAGCCTCAGTGCGAGACGCGAACCCGGCGAGGCTCGTAGGCGGCGACGCGCACGCGACGAGGGGAGGGGGGAGGCGGCGATCCGTGCGGTCCCCTGCGCGGGCGCCGCGGGAACGGCCCTGAGGGGAGCGGGCGACGAGGGCGCGGGTCGCGCGGGCCGGCCGGCAGCGCGCGTGAGCCGCCTTCGTCGTCGCTGCGGTCGGGCGGCTCGCCGCTCGTCATGGCCGCGTCGTTGCGGAACGGGATCCACAGCATCATCGCTGCGATCGGGAGCTTGATCAGCGCGAGCAACACGATCAGCGTCCACAGCGGCATGGTGCTTACGATGCTACTACTGGCGCGTGGATGCAGATGCCCGCGCCGGGAGCACGACTGTTGGCAGGAAGGCCGCGGGCGCCGAGCTGGACTCGCTCTCGCGAGCGGTGAGCGAGTGCCGGCGCTGCCCGCGCCTGGTCGCCTGGCGCGAGCAGGTAGCGCGTGAACCCCGCGCGGCTTTCGCCGGCGAGACCTACTGGGGTCGGCCGGTGCCGGCGTTCGGCGATGCTCGCGCGCGCGTGCTCGTCGTCGGCCTCGCCCCGGCCGCGCACGGCGCCAACCGGACCGGACGGATGTTCACCGGCGATCGCTCGGGCGACTTCCTCTACGCGGCGCTCGCCCGCGCGGGCTTCTCCAACCAGGCGACCGCGGTCGCGCGCGACGACGGACTGCGGCTGCGCGACGTGCGCATAACGGCCGCCGTACGCTGCGCGCCCCCGGCGAACAAGCCCACGCCGCAGGAGCGCGAGCGCTGCCTGCCGTGGACGAGCCAGGAACTGGCGCTGCTTGACAGCGTGCGCGTGCTGCTGTGCCTGGGCGCCTTCGCCTGGGACGCGGCCCTGCGCCTGGTCGTGCTCAGCGGCGCGTGTGCGAGCCCGCCGCGCCCGAAGCCCCGCTTCGGCCACGGCGCGGAGGCTGCTGCAGGGCCCTACACGCTGCTCGGCTGCTTTCACCCGAGCCAGCAGAACACGTTCACGGGCAAGCTGACGGAGCCGATGATCGACGCCGTGCTTGCGCGCGCACGCGAGCTCGCGGGACTCCCGCGCTAGGGCGCCCGGTCGGGCGGTCCCGCCGCGCTCAGGGTGTCGCGGTCGTGAGCCGCGTGCGGTTGCGCGCGGCGCGGACGGCGGCCTTGAGCGTGACGATGTCGTAGGCGCCCTGGTGGCGGCGCCCGTTGATGAAGAACGTCGGCGTCCCGGAGACGCCGCTGGCATCGGCGCTGGCGACGTCTTCGGCGACCCGCTCGGCGTAGTCGTGGCCGCGCACATCGGCCCACATCCGCTCGACGTCGAGGTCGAGCTCGTGCGCCACGCGGCTGATGTCCTGGGGCGAGAGCGCGTCCTGGTGGCTGAGGAAGGCGTCGTACATCCCCCAGAAGGCACCCTGCGCGGCGGCGGCCTCGGAGGCCTCGGCGGCGAGCTGCGCGCTGCTGTGGACGTCGCTCAGCGGCAGGTGGCGCCAGACGTAGCGCACGTCGTCCTCGGAGGAGGCGAGCAGCTCGCGCACGATCGCCTCGGCCTGCCCGCAGTAGGGGCACTCGAAGTCGCCGTACTCGACGAGCGTGACCGGCGCGTCTTCCGGCCCGCGGATGTGATCGCGCGCCGGGTCGACGTCGTCGGAGAGGTCGATCAGATCCTCGGCGGTGGCGCTGATCTGGCGAGCGCGCACGCTCGTCGGCAGTCGTTTGACGATCGTGAAGACCGCCCATGCGACGAGCGGCGCGAGGACGGCCGAGGCGAGCACGCCGAGCTTCGCCTGATCCAGGCGCTCGCCGGTGAAGGCCAGACCCGAGATCAGCAGCGAGACGGTGAAGCCGATGCCGGCGACGGCACCGCCGCCGAAGATCAGCGGCCAGCTGATCAGCGGCCTCGGCCCGCGCAGCGCGGGACGCGTGGCGATCCAGGACGCACCGACGATGCCGATCGGCTTGCCGGCAACGTAGCCGACCAGGATGCCGAGCGTGATCGGGGAGGTGACGGCGTTGCTCAGCAACGAGCCGGTCACGTGGATGCCTGCGTTGGCGAGCGCGAACAGCGGCACGACGACGTAGCTCGTCCAGGGGTGCAGCGCGTACTGAAGGCGCTCGTTGAGCGAGATCGCCGAGAGCACGCCGAGCTGCGCCGAGCGGGCCAGCTCGGGCGTCGGCTGCTCGCGGAAGGAGCGCGTCAGCTCGGTCACGCGCTCGAGGTCCTCGCGCGAGGGTGGGTAGGCGCTCGTCACGAGGCCGGCCGCGAGACCGGCGATGACGGGGTCGATGCCCGACTCGAACATCGCCACCCAGAGCGCGATGCCGATCAGGACGGCGAGCTGCCTGCGCCAGGCCGGGGCGAAGCGCAGCGCGAGCAGCGCGAGAAACAGCGCGATCGCGACGAGGAGGGGCACGATCGAGACGTGCTTGGTGTACGCCGTCGCGATCACGACGAGCGCGCCGAGATCGTCGACGACGGCGAGCGTGAGCAGGAACACGCGCAGCCGGGTGGCCACGCGTGGCGTCAGTAGCGCCAGCGCGCCGAGCGCGAATGCCGTGTCGGTCGACATCGCCGCACCCCAGCCGTGCGCGCCCGCTCCACCCGCGTTGAAAGCAAGGAAGATCGTGATCGGCACGGCCATGCCCCCGATCGCCGCAAGCACCGGAACGGCCAGGCGCCGGCGTTCACGCATGTCGCCGACGTCGAACTCGCGCTTGGCCTCGAGCCCGATGACGAGGAAGAAGAACGTCATCAGGCCTTCGTTGATCCAGTGGCGTAGATCCGTGGAGATCGAGCTCCCGCCGAGATCGATCGTCAGCTTCGTCGTCCAGACCGACTCGTAGGAGTGCGAGCCGGGCAGGTTCGACCACATAAGCGCCGCCAGCGCGGCGGCGAGCAGGACGATCGCGCTGCCCGTCTCGGTGCCGAGGAAGTCGCGCACCGGCGACGCCAGGTTGCGCGCCCAGGCGGTGCGCCCGACGTAGGAGCTGCTGGTGGCCTCGGCGCTCGCCATCGCGCGATTATTGCGATCGGGCCGCCCGTTCAGGCTCGAGTCGTACGGGGGAGGGCTAATCGGCGGGTAAGCCTGGCCGTGCGGACCGGCCTCAGCGCGGCAGGGGCGATCCCAGCACGGCCAGCAACGCCCCGGCGGCACCGGCGAGGAGCAGCGTCGTCACCACGCTGCGACGGAGCAGCAGCAGCGCTACGGCTGCTGCCCCGAGCAGCGCATACTGCCAGTCCTCGCTCAGCGCGCGGGTGAGCGGAATGGCGGCGCCGAGGATCGCGCCGGCCGTGGCCGGAGCGGCCCCTGCGAGGAAGGCGAGGATCCGCTCGTCGTGCAGCATTCGCTCGAAGCGCCGGGCGCCGATCAGGATGAAGCAGAACGACGGCGCGAACGCGATCAGCGCCGCGAGCAGTCCGGCGCCCAGCCCGCCGACGGCGTAGCCGACGGCGCCGACGGTATGCGTAAGCGGGCCCGGCGTGACCTGCCCGAGCGCGACGGCGTTGAGGAACTGCGCGTGGGTCATCCAGTGGTGATGGCCGACGGCGTCGGCTTCCATCAGCGGCACGATCACGAAACCGCCGCCGAAAGCGAGCGCACCGACCTTGAAGGCCGTCCAGGCGAGCGCGCCGAGGTCGCCGGATGTCGTCGCGGCCGCGAGCAGGGGCCACTGGAACAGGGCCGCGCCGGCATCGCGGATCAAGCCGCGCCAGACCAGCTCAAAAGCGCCGCAGGCGAGCAGCACGAGCACCAACCAGGGGCCGGCGACCGCAGCCGCAGCGGCTCCTGCGAGCGCGTAGGCGCCGATGCGCAGGCGCACGGCACGCCCGGCCGCCCGCCGCCAGATCGGCAGCGCCACTTCACCGCCAACCCGCACGGCGACCGGGGCGATCGCGGCTCCGGCACCGAGCCCTGCGCCTTGCACCCAATCCGGAGGCGAGCCCGACAGGAACAGCACCGACAGCGCCAGGATCGCGACCAGCCCGGGAACGATGAAGCAGGCGCCGCCGACGAGCGCGCCGGCGCCGCCGCGCAACCGCCAGGCACAGTAGATCGCGAGCTGCGTCGATGCCGGTCCGGGGAGCAGGTTGGTCGCCGCGATCGCGCGCTCGAACTGCGCCTCGCTCAGCCAGCCCCGCCGGTCCACGCAAAGCGCGCGCATGAGCGCGACATGCGCCGGCGGTCCGCCGAAGCCAGTGCAGCCGATGCGACTCCACTCACGCGCGATCTCACCCAGCGGTGGCGGCGAAGCTGGGCCGGGGGCGGGCATCGCGGGAGCGTATGTGCTCGCGGTGCGGCGGGCCGCGCGCCGCCATTGTCTCGCTTATTTACATAACATGCATTATCGAGCGTTGGAAAGCTGCGCATCCGCGCGCTCGACCTCAAACGCGTGCAGGCACCGGGTCGAGCAGAAGTAGAAGGTCTCCCCGTCGAACTGCCTGGCGGTGGCCTTGCCGCGATCGATCTTCATCTTGCAGACCGGGTCGGTCGCGCCACGACGCGCGGTGAGCCAGAACAGCGCGGCGAAGACTGCGGCACCAAGGATGTTCAGGAACAGCTTGTAGTCGACGGCGATCGTGCCGAAGATGTCATCCCGCGACGGCCTCGCCCCCGTGGGGATCAGCCCGAGCACGCTGAACAGCCCGTCGACGATCAGCGCGGCCACGATCATCGTTACGAACATCAGCGCGACGATCCGAAGCGCGAAGGCCGTGCCGTAGTACTTGCGGTAGATCGCGACGATCGGCAGCACGATCAGGTCGGCGAACAGGAACGCCAGCACGCCGGCGAAGCTGATCCCGCCCGACCACAGGACCGCGGCCAGCGGCACGTTGCCGATCGAGCAGACGAAGCTCAGCACGGCGATGATCGGACCGACGATCACGTTCTCGAGGGCGCCGAGCACGCCGCCCGTGTCCTCGAGGAACAGACCGTTGAAGAAGTCGTCGCCGAGCTGCGCGATGAAGCCGGCGAGGAGGAAGCCGAGCGTGATCTCCTTCCACATCATCTGCCAGTCGCCGCGGAAGTTGTGCGCCACATCCGACCACGCCGAGGCCGACCTCAGCCGCTCACGCCAGCCGACCCGCTCGCCGGCCGTCTGGTGCTGGTGCCCGGTGTCCGCCTCCTGCGCATGCGCGCGAGCCTGCGCCTCCAGACGCGGCGAGACGAACGCCCGCAGCGCGACGGTCATCAGCACGATCATCACGATCCCGCCGATGTACTCGGCGAGCGTGAACTGCCAGCCGATCAAGAGCCACAGCACGAGGCCGAGCTCCCACACGAGGTTCGTCGAGGCGAACTGGAACGCGAGCGCCGTCGCCGCCGATGCGCCCTTCTGGAACAGCGACTTGGCGATCGCGATCGCCGCGTAGGAGCATGAGCTCGAGGCGGCGCCGAGGCCGGTCGCCAGCCCGACCGGCCTGCCCCCTGACCCGGACAGCGCGCGCTCGATCCGCTCGCGCGGCACCCATGCCTGCACGACCGCGGAGATCGCGAACCCGAGCACGAGCGCCCACCAGACCGCCCAGGCCATCAGGAACGAGTCCTTCAGGCCGTCCCAGAGCACGTCCAGGACGTCGGTCATCGCGTGGCCTCGTCGTTCATCATGATCACTATACCCCTAGGGGGTACTGATACACTGTCGGCGTGACTCTCCCCACCACCACACCCAAGCGCGGCTACACCGCGACCAAGGATCAGCTGCTCGCCCGGCTCGGACGAATCGAGGGCCAGGTTCGCGGCGTCGAGCGGATGGTCCAGCAGGACCGCTACTGCATCGACGTACTCACGCAGATCTCCGCGATCCAGGCGGCCCTCGACAAGGTCGCGCTCGGCCTGCTCGACGGCCACGCCCACACATGCGTGATCGGCGCCGAGCCAAGCCGCCAGGACGAGCGCACCGCCGAGATGATGGCCGCCGTCGGGCGGCTCATGCGCCGGGGCTGAACCGGCGCTTCCGGCTCACGGTGGCGCGTTCGCTAGCGGGCGAGCGCGGCGGTGGCAGCGGCCGGGCGACTGGCGGGCGTAACGCTCCGCACCGCGACCGGCACCCCGTGCTTGGGCGCCAGCGTGATCCCGCGCAGGACGACCGGGTCGGGCCGCTCGCGCAGCGGTGAGAGCTCGACGCGCGGGATCGCCACGCGCAGCACCTCGACCATCTCGGCCTGCGCCAGGGCGGCGCCGATGCAGCGGCGGATCCCGCCACCGAACGGCAGCCATGAGTACGACTCGGCCCCGTCCTCGACGAACCGCTCCGGGCGGAACTCGCGAGCGCGAGGGTAGAGGTCCTCGCGCAGCTGGACGAGCGCGATCGCGGGATACACCTTCACCCCGGCCGGCAGCTCCCAGCCGGCGATCGTGCGCGGCACGGTCAACGTGCGCTCGGCTGCGTCGATGACCGGGCGCAGTCGCAGCGTCTCCTTGACGACGGCCTCGAGGTAGGCGTCGTCCTCCCCCGCCACGAGCTCCTCGCGCAGACGGGCCAGCACCGGCGGGTTGCGCAGCAGGAGCTCGAACGCGAACGCCAGCCCGGTCGCGGTCGTCTCGTGCCCGGCCCCGAGCATCGTGAACAGCTCGTCGCGCAGCTCGGCGTCGCTCATCGCGCGGCCCTGCTCGTCGCGGGCGCGCAGCAGCAGCGAGAGGACGTCCGTGCGCTCGTCGAGGTCGGGCGCGTGCCGGCGGCGCTCGATCTCCTCGTACAGGAGGGCGTCGGCGGCGCGCAGGCGGCGCGCGAACACGGCCCCCGGGCTGAAGCGCCCGAGCTCGGCGCGCGCGATCGGCGTGAGCATGAAGATCGGGCTGCTGTCGATCACCGCGATCAAGCGCTCGCGCAGCCGCTCGACCCGCTCGGGCTGCGTCACGCCGAACACGGCTCGGCAGATCACCTCGAAGGTGAGCGCGCGCATGCGTTCGCGCAGCACCAGCTCCGTGCCGGGGCGCCAGCGCGCGATCTCGCGCTCGGCCACGTCCCGGATCACATCGCGGAAGGCGCCCACGCGCGATCCCTGAAATGGCGGCAGCAGCAGCTTCCGCTGGCGCAGGTGCTCGGGGCCGTCGAGCACGAGCACCGAATGCGAGCCGAGCACCGGCTCCATGAACGAGTTGGCCTCGCCCGCGCGCAGGTCGGACTGGTCGCCCGTGAACAGCTCGCGGATCGCGTCGGGGTCGGCGACGTAGACGCCGGTGCCAAATCCGGTCAGGCGCACCGTGAAGGCGTCGCCGTAGCGCGCATGCCAGTACGCGAGCAGCTCGAGCGGCCTGCGCATGAAACGCACCAGGTTGATGGCGGCCGGCGTATGCGGGCCTGGCGGCAGCGTCACGGCTTCAGTGTAAGCCTGTCGGAGCGGCCGCGATGTGCGAGCGCGCACACTTCCGCCTGGCCCGGACCGGACACGCGCGCTGAGCGGGGCGGTCAGAGCGTGTCGAGCGGCACGCCGATGATCTTCAGCCGGCGCGTGAGGCCTTCGAGCGCAAAGCTGCGCAGGTCATCGGCGGACGCGCCGAGCACCGACGAATCGGCGCCGGCCGGCGGGGTCAGCGACTCGGCGACGGCGGGAAGCAGCTCGCGCAGCACTTCGCGCACGACGTCTCGCCTCCCCTCCTCCCCGGCCGTCGCTTCGCGCAGGAACCAGACGCCGTACCCGATGTGGCGCTGCTCGTCGTGGTGGATCTTGGTGTAGCCGGCGACGAACCCCGGGAGCAGCTGCTCGCGCTCCAGGAATCGGGTCGAGAACTCGAACGTGGTCAGCCCGAGCGTCGCCTCGAGGATCAGGTGATAGATCGTGACGAAAGCGACCTTGGCGTCGATGTCGGCGGGGTTCGCGACGAGGCGCTCGTGCGCGGCCACCAGGCGCTCGTCGAAGATCGTGCGGAAGGCCGGCGAGATCTGCTCCCGCGCGCGCTCCACGTGGGCGGCGATCAGCGCGGGCTCGGCGACGACCTCGTCCTGCACGCGTGCGTAGAACTGCATGTGCCTGGCCTCGTCAACCTGCTGAGTGGCCAGGAAGGTCACTTCCTCCTCGCTCCCCTCCGCCCCGACCAGTCCCGAGAACTTGGTCGTGATGCGCTCCTCGGCGACCATCAGCGAGCCGAGCACGAACGTCAAGAGCGAGCGGTCCTCGACACCCGCCCACTGCTCGCGATCGACCGAGAGGTCGATCTCCCACGGGTTCCACTGCTGCTCCTCCCAGTGGCGGTAGAGCGTCTGCGGGTCGTTCAGGTGGATCTCGCCTGTGCCGGTCATCCGGCCACATGCTCGCCGATGCGAGGCTCCCCTGCCCTGCCCCCCTCGGCGCGCCGATCCGATGTACAGCCGCACGAGCTCGATCCCGGCGGGCAGCACGACTGCTTGCGCTCGGGCTCACAGCACGCGTCCTGCTGCTCGGGCGAGCAGCACCGTGAGCGCGCCGACTCTAGCTCAACCACTCCGAGAGCTCCTGCAGGGCCGCGGGGATCACGTAGTAGTAAGCCCACAGCCCGCGCCGCTCGGAGTCGACTATGCCGGCGGCGCGGAGCTTGCTGAGGTGGTGCGAGAGGGTCGGCTGCGAGACGTCGAACAGCGGCACCAGCTCACACACGCAGACCTTGCCCGCGTGGCGACGCAGCACGTCCACGAGCTGCAGGCGGATCGGGTCGCCCAGCGCCTTGGCGACCTCGGCCATGCGCAGCGCCTGCTCGCGCTCGACGTCGGGATACACGACGGGCTCGCAGCAGCGCTCCCCCGCCGCTCGCTTCTGCTTCGGCGCCAGCTCCAGATCGACGGACATCTATTTATATCTATCGATTGAAGCCACGGTTGTCAATGCAATAGGCTCGCGCGATGAGCGCCGCGCCGTCATCGCGCCCCCCCGATCGCCCGCGGTCGGATGCGCCCCCGCTCGCCAGGCGCCTGCTGGCCGAGCTGCTCGGGTCGGCGTTCCTGGCAGCGGTCGTGATCGGCTCGGGAATCGCCGCGCAGACGCTCTCCCCAGGCGACACGGGCCTGCAGCTGCTCGAGAATGCGCTCGCGACGGCGACGGGGCTGGCGACGATCATCGTCATGTTCGGCCCCGTCTCGGGCGCCCACTTCAACCCGGTCGTGACGCTGGCCGACGCGAGCTTCGGCGGCCTCGGCCGGCGCGATGCGCTCGCCTACATTCCGGCCCAGATCGCCGGCTGTGTGCTGGGTGCGATCGCCGCCAACGGCATGTTCGCGCTCGCGGCGATCAGCATCTCCACGCACCACCGCGCCTCGAGCGCGCACCTGCTCGCCGAGGCGATCGCGACGGCCGGGCTGCTGCTCGTGATCTTCTCGCTGGCGCGCACCAAACGCACGAGCAGCGCGCCGGCCGCCGTAGGCGCCTACATCGGCGCCGCCTACTTCTTCACGAGCTCGACCGGCTTCGCCAACCCCGCGATCAGCGTCGGGCGGATCTTCTCGAACACGTTCGCCGGGATCGCGCCCGCGTCGGTGCCGGCGTTCGTGGTCGCGCAGTTTTTCGGCGGGGCCTGCGCCGTGCTCGCGATCAGGACCCTCTATCCCGACATCACGCCGGCCGAGGCCGGCGAGCTGGTCGTGCCCCACCTCCACGACGCGCCGGCGGCGGCCGGGCTCGAGCGCCCCTGACCATGGCGACCGCGCTGTTCGTCTGTCGCCAGAACGCCGGGCGCTCGCAGATGAGCGCGGCGCTGTTCGAGCGCGCGGCGGCCGGCCGCCATCGCGCGTTGTCGGCCGGCACGACTCCCGCCGAGCACGTGCACCCCGAGGTCGTGGAGGCGATGCGCGAGCTCGGGATCGAGCTCTCCGGGCGCACGCCGCAGCTGCTCACGAGCGAGCTCGCCGAGCGGGCCGACGTTGTCGTGACGATGGGCTGTGGCGATGAGTGCCCGTACCGCCCCGGCAAGCGCTACATCGACTGGGACCTGCCCGATCCGGCCGGTCGGCCGCTGGTCGAGGTCCGCGCCACGCGCGAGGAGATCGACCGTAGGGTGAGGGCGCTCGTCGAGGAGCTCGACCGGCACGACTGAGCTCGCGTGAGCTCGCGCCGGCCTGGTATTCAGCAATGATGGCCGTCAGCGCGCAGACGATCTACGAGCGCGTGCGCCGTGTGCCACGCGGCTACGTCACGACCTATGGAGATCTCTGCCCGGGCGCCCCCCGCCACGCCGGCCGCGCGCTCTCGCAGATGCCCGCCGACGTACCGTGGTGGCGCGTCGTGCGCAGCGACGGGACGTGGCCGAAGGGCTCGGAGCAGCGCGCGCGGCTGCTCGAGGATGACGTCCCGCTCCGTGGCCAGAGGGTCGTGATGGCAGATGCGCGGATCCCGCCCGAGGCGATCCTCTAGCGCGGGCGCGCCCTCAGGCGAACAGCGGCTGCTGGGTGAAGCCCGGCGCCCCCTCGATCTCGAGCATGCGCCGCTTCGTGCGCAGGCCGCCCGGCGCCGAGTAGCCGTGCAGGGCGCCGTCGGCGGCGAGCACCCGGTGACATGGCACGACGATCGGGAACGGGTTGCGGGCAAGCGCGGCGCCGACCGCACGTGCATCGTGCGGCGCGCCGATCGCTCTGGCGATCTCGCCGTAGCTGGCCGTCTCCCCCGGGCCGACCGCGCGCGTGGCGGCGTAGACGCGGCGCCGGAACTCGTCCACCCCACGCTCGTCGAGGGCGATCGAGCGCAGGTCGCGCGGCTCGCCGTCGAGCAGCGCGACGATGGCGTCGATCGCGTCGCGGATCGCCGCCGGAACGTCAGCCGCCTCGCTGCGGGGCGTGCGAGCGTGTATGCGCACCGCCGGCAGCAGCACGCTCGTGATCCCGTGCTCGCTCCAGCTCAGCCCGCATCTTCCGAGCGCGGTCTCGAACTCGCGGCTGCACTCTCGTTCTTCGTGGCTGTTCATGCTCATGCATTGTCAACGTCCGGGCGGCCGGATCTGTGAGGTGAGATGCTGGAGACCTCCCGACGCCGAGAAGAGGAGGAAGAGATGGCAGATCCCACCGGGCTGACAACGCCGGCCGAGAGCGAGACGTCCCAAGCCCCCACTCTGTACGTGTGCCACGGCGACGAAAGCGGCCCGCGCCTGCATCCCTGCCGCCGCGTGCAGGAAGCCCTACGCGAGGCCGGGATCGAGTACGAGAAGGTGCTCGCGGCACACGGCAACCCGATCCCGTTCCTGCGCAAAGGCTCGCGCGAGGAGCTGCGCGCGGCGACCGGCGACACGAAACTGCCGACGCTGAAGCTCGCCGACGGAACCGTGATCAAGCCCTCGCGCGCGATCCTCGCCTGGATCGACGAACAGAAGCAGTCCGCGCCGGCGAGCTGACGCCGGCCCTTCGCATGCTCGGCCGCGTCCGCTAGCTCCCGGCCCGCAGCGAATCGAGCATGCGCGCCACCGAGGCGCCGACCTGCTCGCGCGTCCGGCCGCCGTCGTCGGCACGCGCCACGAGCATCGCGCCCTCGTCGATCGCGCCGAGCAGCAGGTGCGCGAGCGGGCCGGCCGGTTGCGCCTCGATCAGGCCGGCGTCGATCGCGCCCTGCACGGCGCCTTCGACGAGGCCGAGGCCGTAGCGCATGCCGATCTCGCGCCATTGCTCCCAGCCGAGCACCGAGGGCGCGTCGAGCAGAGCGATCCGCTGCACCGCCGGGTCCTCGCACGCGTCGAGGAACGCCTGCGCCCCGGTCTGCAGCACCTCCAGCGGATCGCGGGCCGAGCGGTCGGCCAGCTCGGCGATGCGCTCCAGCAGCGCCTGCTCGACGTCTTCGTAGACCGCCTGGAACAGCTCGCGCTTGCCGGCGAAGTGGTGATAGAGCGCGCCCCGCGTGACGCCGGCGGCGCGCACGATCTCCTCGGTGCCGACACCTGCGTAGCCGCGCTCGGCGAACAGCGTGCGCGCCGCCGAGACGAGCGCCGCGCGCGTCGCCTCCGACTGCTCGGCCTTTGGCGTACCCGCGGGCTTCCCCCGCTCCCCCGCTCCCGATTTGACATGCATACTGTCTGTATGGTAGACACATACCAGCTGTATGTGAATCGCCGGCGACGTCGCGAACCCTCTCACATGCTGCGTCGCCTCCCCACCCGACGGCCGAAGGGAGCCAGATCGTGAGCGCGCCGAGCATCACCAGCGAGATCGAGACAGCGAGCGCCCCGCGCGCCCGCTCACAGGCGAGAACGCCTGAGGAATGGGTCGCCGAGTTCGCCGAGGGATGGGGTGCGCGCCGCGGACCCGACGCCTTCGTCGCCCACTTTCGCGACCTGCTGGCTGACGACGTGCGGCTGATCCAGCCGCAGCTGCCGACCGTCGACGGCTTCGCCGCCTTCGAGCGACAGTTCGTGCGGCCGCTGTTCGAGCTGATACCCGACCTCTACGGCGAGGTCGAGCGATGGGCGGCGCGGGAGGACACGCTCTACATCGAGCTGACCCTGCGCGGCACCCTCGGTCGCAGGGCGCTCGCCTGGCGCGCGTGCGACAGGATCGCCCTGCGCGACGGGATCGCGGTCGAGCGCGAGTCCTACTACGACCCGACGCCGCTACTGGGCGCGCTCGCGCGCACGCCAAGCAGCTGGCCGCGGTTCGCGCGGCTGCGCGCGGCGCGTCTGGCGGGGCCGCTGATGAGGAGCGCGGCACGATGACCGCCCTCAGCGAGGCTCCCGTGCGCGAGGCGCGGCTGGCGCAGGGAACGATCCGCTATCGCGAGCTCGGCTCCGGCGAGCCGATCCTGCTCGTGCACGGCCTGCTCGTCAACGGCGAGCTGTGGCGCGATGTCGCGCCGGCGCTGGCGCGCGAGCACCGTGTGATCGTGCCCGATTGGCCTCTCGGCTCGCACGAGCTGCCGATGAACGCCGGCACCGACCTCTCGCCGCTGGGCCTGACGGCGATCGTCGCCGACTTCATGACGGAGCTGCAGTTGGAGCGGGTCACGCTCGTCGGCAACGACACCGGCGGCGCGATCTGCCAGCTCGTGACCGTGCACCACCCCGAGCGACTGGCCCGCCTGGTGCTGACGCCGTGCGACGCCTATGAGAACTTCCTGCCGCCGATGTTCCGCCCGCTGCAGGCGCTGGCGCGCGTCCCGGGCGCGGTCTTCCTGATCGCGCAGTCGCTTCGCCCCCGTCCGGCGCGACGGCTGCCGTTCGCGTTCGGCTGGCTCGCCAAGCGCGGCATCCCCGCCGAGCTGAGCGACGCCTGGATGGCGCCGGCGCTCTCGCGCGCCGCGATCCGCCGGGAGATCGCGTCGGTGCTGAAGGGCATCTCCAACCGCTACACGATCGAGGCGGCGACGCGCTTCGGCGAGTTCGACAGGCCCGTCCTGATCGCGTGGGCGCCGGAGGATCGCTTCTTCAAGCTGCGCTACGCCGAGCGCCTGCTCGGCGCGTTCCCCAACGCGCGGCTCGAGCGGATCGAGGACAGCTACACGTTCGTGTCGCTCGATCAACCCCAGCGCACGGCCGAGCTGGTGGCGGCGTTCGCGTCGGATCGACTGATCGCAGCGTAGCGCCGGCGGCGCAATAGGCTTGCCCGGTGAGCGCACCGGTATTCCGCGAGCGCCCCGCTGCGGGCGAGCCGAGCGGCCTGCTCGTGCTGCACCACGGCCGCGGCACCGACGAGCACGACCTGCTGCCGCTCGCCGACGCGCTCGACCCCGAGCGCCGGCTGCACGTCGTCACGCCCCGCGCGCCGCTGACGCTGCCAGGCTGGAGCGGGCACCACTGGTACGTCGTGCCGCGCGTGGGCTACCCCGATCCCGAGACCTTCTTCGCCTCCTACGCGCTGCTCAGCGACTTCCACGACGAGCTGTGGCGGCGCACGGGCATCGCGCCCGAGCGCACCGTGCTCGGCGGCTTCTCGATGGGCTGCGTGATGAGCTACGCGCTCGCGCTCGGCGCGGACCGCCCGGCACCGGCCGGGATCCTCGCCTTCTCCGGCTTCATCCCGACCGTGCCCGGATGGGCGCCGCGCTTCGAGGACCGCACCTCGATGCGCGTGCTGCTGCGACACGGCAGCGGGGACCCGGTGATCGGCGTCGAGTTCGCACGCGCCGCGCGCGAGGCGCTGCTGGGCGGTGGCCTCGACGTCGACTACGGCGAGTTCCCCGGCGGCCACTCGATCCCGGCGTCCACGCTCCCCGCCGCACGACGGTGGCTGGCCGAGCTCATTCCGTGAGCAGGCGCACGATCGCCGCCAGGCCGACGAGCACGATCAGGGCCCGCAGCGCGTCCGGCGGCAGACGTCGGCCGTAGCGCGCGCCGAGCTGCCCGCCCACGATCGACGCGCCGGCGATGATCGCGGCCGGCCCCCACTCGACGTGCGCCGCGAACACGAAGTACACGCCGGCGACGCCGTTGACGAGTCCCGCCAGCACGTTCTTCAGCGCGTTCGTGTCGTGCAGGCTCTGCGCCAGCGTCACGCCCAGGATCGCCAGCAGCAGGATCCCCTGTCCCGCGCCGAAGTAGCCGCCGTATACGCCGGTCGTGAAGATCGCGAGCGGCAGCAGCAGCCTGACGCGACGCGCCCCGCTCGCCACGTGCCCCGAGAGGCTCCGGTTCAGGCGCGGCTGCGCGACCGTGAGCACGAGCGCGAGCGCAATGAACCCCGGCACGATGTCATTGAACACCGAGGCCGGCAGCACGAGCAGGAGCACGGCGCCGGTCACGCCGCCGAGCAGCGAGGCGACGCCGAGGCGCAGCGCCCTCCTCCCCTGTCCGGCCAGCTCGCGGCGATAGCCGATCGCGCCGGAGATCGAGCCGGGCACGAGCCCGATCGTGTTCGACACGTTCGCCGTCACCGGCGCATAGCCGAACGCGAGCAGCACCGGGAACGTGATCAGCGTGCCGCTGCCCACGACCGTGTTGATCGTGCCCGCCGCCATCCCGGCGAGCGCGATCGCGATGATCTCTCCGGCGCTCAAGGAGCCCACCCAAGCACGTCCGCGGCCGCGGCGACACTCTTGGGCATGGGCGTGCTGCGCGATATCGCTCTGACGCTGCGCCCGGGACCCGAGGACCCACATGGCCCGCTGGTGCCGATGCTGGTCGGGCTGACCGTGCTCACCGGAATCGTCGACGCGGCCAGCTACCTCAAGCTCGGGCACGTCTTCGTCGCCAACATGACCGGCAACGTCGTCTTCCTCGGCTTCGCCCTGGCCGGCGCCGGCAGCCTGTCGGTCGCCGCCTCGCTGATCGCGCTCGGCTCGTTCCTGCTCGGCGCGCTCGCCGGCGGCCGACTCGTCGCGCGCCACTCCGATCATCGCGGCCGCCTGCTGTTTGCGGCGAACATCGCGCAGGCGGCGCTGATCCTCGCCGCGCTCGTGCTCGGCCTGCTCGCGCGCGAACCGCTGGGCGAGGGCGCCCGCTACGCGCTGATCGTGCTGCTCGCGCTCGCCATGGGCGTGCAGAACGCCGCCGCGCTGCGCCTGGCTGTCCCGGAGCTGACGACGACCGTGCTGACGCGGACGCTGACCGGGCTCGCCTCGCAGAGCGGTCTCGTCGGCGGCGCCGGATCGCAGCTCGGGCGCCGTGGCGTCGCCGTCGCCGCGATGCTGCTCGGCGCGCTCTGCGGCGCGCTGCTCGTGCTCAAAGTCTCCGTCGCCGCCGCGATCGCCGTCGCGCTCGCGCTTGCCGCCGCGATCGCGATCGCCGCGGGCGCGCTCTCCGGGTCCCACGCGGCCTGGACCCGGAGCTGAGCGCGCCCGCGGCGCCGGCGAGCGGGAGCGCCAGGCGGGGCTACTTGACGGTCAGCGTCCCTTCCATGCCCGCCTGTCGGTGGCCGGGGACCGAGCAGTAGAACTTGTACGTGCCCGGTTTGAGGGTCACCGAGAGCGTCTTCGAGCCGCCGCTGAACGTGGGCGTGGCGCCGTCCTGCTGACCCGAGGAGGATTCGATCGTGACGTTGTGCGGCACCGGCGAGGAGTTCTCGAAGTCGACCGTGACCTTGCCCGCCTTCGCGCTCAGCGACTTCGTGTCGTAGGCGAGCTGGCCTTCGGAGTTGGCTTCGAGGCTGACCTTTGCCGAGCCCCCCGTTGCGCCGGCCGGCGCGGGCGTCGACGTCGTCGCCGAGCTCGTCGTCGGCGCTTCCGAGGCCGGCGCCGGCGCGGAGGAGTTGGACGACGAGCCGCCGCAGCCGGCGAGCGCGAGCAGCGTCGCGGCGAGCGCCGTCATCGAGAACAGGGCCTTGCAACGCATCAGATCCTCCAGTGGTCGGGGTCGGAACTAGAGGACACCGCCCGGCGTCGATCCTTCCCGCTCGCGCGCCCCGCCATGCTCGGGCGCCTGCGGTCCGGGCGGCATCGTCGCTGCGAGCATACGCCTCCGCCGCTCGCGGCCGCCCGGTCCGCTATGGAGCCGCCGGCACGACCACGAGCGGGCCGTCCGCGCGCGTCAGCTCGGCCGTCTGGAACGCGCTCTGCTCGAGCCGCTCGACGGCGCCCGCTCTCTCGAGGAAGTCGTCGGCCATCTCGAGGAAGCCGATCCGCGGCGTGCGGTAGTGCATCGGCACGCGCACCCTCGTCGAGCTGACCGAGCAGGGGCTCTCGATCCTCGAAGCCGACCGGCGCCAGCGCGACGGCTGGCTGGCGCAGGCGATCGAGCAGGACCTCACCCCGGCCGAGCAGAAGCTGCTGGCCGACGCGCTCGAGCTGATCGAACGGCTCAGCGAGAACTAGTCGGTCGCGTGGGAGGCGCGGGCGCCTCTCCGCCCTGACCGCGCCCGACCGGCGACGGCGGTATACAGAGGGGCGCGATGGGCGCGGCGCACCAGGCCTACCTGCTGGAGGCGCGACAGATGCAGGCTCTGTCGTTCGCCGTGCACATCCCGCTCGTCTGCTTCGGCATCGCCTTCCCGGCGATGGTGCTGTTCTGCGAGTGGCTGTACCTGCGCTCCGGCGACGAGCTGTACCGCACGCTCGCGCGGCGCTGGACGCGGATCATGGCCGCCCTGTTCGCCGTCGGCGTCATCACCGGCACGATCCTCAGCTTCGAGATGGGCCTGCTCTGGCCCAACTTCACGGCCACGTTCGGGAGCGTGTTCGGGCTCGGCTTCGCGATCGAGGGCTTCTCGTTCTTCCTGGAGGCGATCTTCATCGGGATCTACATCTACGGCTGGGATCGGCTCTCGCCGCGCGCGCACTTCTGGAGCGGGATCCCGATCGCGATCGCCGGTGTCACCGGCTCGCTGACGGTGATCTCGGTCAACGCCTGGATGAACCACCCCGGCGGCTTCCGCATGGTCGACGGCAGGGCGGTCGACGTGCATCCGCTGAAGGCGCTGTTCGCCAACAGCTTCCTGTGGCCAGAGCTGACGCACATGTACATCGCGGGCTATATCGTCACCGGCTTCCTCGTCGCCGGCGCCTATGCGATCGGCAAGCTGCGCGGCAAATGGGGCCGCTACGAGCGCACCGCGCTCGCGATCCCGCTGACGATCGCCGCGCTCGCCGCGCCCGTGCAGGTGCTCGTCGGCGACTGGGCGGCGCGCGAGGTAGCCGTGCAGCAGCCGGTCAAGCTGGCCGCCTTCGAGGGTCTCGCGCACACGACCAATGGCGCCTCCGAGCACATCCTCGGCTGGTACGAAGACGAAACGGTCAAATACGGGATCGCCATCCCCAAACTGCTGTCGCTGCTCGCCTACCACAACCCCGACGCGACCGTGCAGGGGCTCGACACGGTGCCCAAGGACCGCCAGCCGCCGATCAACATCGTGCGCCTGGCGTTCCAGACGATGGTCGGCATCGGCACGCTGCTGGCACTGCTCGGCGCGTGGCTGCTCGGCGTTCGCATCAGGCGCGGGCGACTGCCCGAGTCGCCGTGGTTCTATCGCGCCGTGGCGCTGGCCGGGCCGGCCTCGCTGCTCGCGCTGATCGCCGGCTGGGTGACGACCGAGGTCGGCCGCCAGCCGTGGGTCGTCTACCACGTGATGCTCACCTCCGAAGCCGTCACCGGCGCCGGCGGCATCATCGTCGGCTACACCGCGCTCGCGCTCGTGTACCTCGGCGTCGCCGCCGGGGTCGTCTGGATCCTGCGCCGCCTCTCGCGCGCGCCGCTGGAGCTGAGCGCCTGATGCACCTGTACTCCGTGCCGCTGATCTTCGTGCTGATCGGGCTCGCGCTGTATGCCGTGCTCGCCGGCGCCGACTTCGGCGCGGGCTTCTGGCAGCTCCTGGCCGGCGGCGGCGAGCGCGGCGAGCGCCTGCGCGACCACGCGCACAACGCGATGGCTCCCGTGTGGGAGGCCAACCACGTGTGGCTGATCTTCGTGCTGACCGTCACCTGGACCGCCTACCCGGCCGCGTTCGGGGCGATCGCCTCGACGCTGTGCGTGCCGCTCTTCATCGCCGCGCTCGGGATCATCATGCGCGGCGCTGCCTACGCCCTGCGCGCCGGCGCCGAGCAGGCGCGCGAGCAGCGTCGCATCGACCTCGTCTTCGCCGGCGCCTCCGTGCTCACCCCGTTCGCACTCGGGACCGTGATCGGCGCGATCGCCTCGCAGCGCGTCCCCGTCGGCAACGCCGCCGGCGATCTGTTCTCGAGCTGGCTGAACCCGACCTCGCTGATGATCGGCGTGCTGGCCGTCGCCAACTCGGCCTACGTCGCAGCCGTGTTCCTCGCGGCCGACGCGCGCCGGATGGGCCTCGACGCTCCCGGCGAGCGCGAGCTGGAGGACTCACTGCGCCTGCGCGCGCTCGTCACGGGGCTGGCCGCCGGCGCCGTCGCCGCGGCCGGTCTCGTCGTCGTGCACTCCGACGCGCACTTCCTCTACGAGCGCCTGCTCGAAGGCGCCGCGCTCGCTGCCGTGATCGTCTCGGCGCTGGCCGGCCTGGCGACGCTCGCGCTCGTGTTCGCGCGGCTCTATGAGATCGCCCGCTACAGCGCCGCGCTGGCCGTCGCCGCCGTGATCGCCGGCTGGGCGCTCGCGCAGCGACCAGTGCTGCTGAAAGGGCTGACCGTGCAGCAGGCGGCCGCGCCGCACGACACGCTCGTGGTCGTGATCGTCGCCGTGCTCGGCGGCGCGCTGATCCTGTTCCCCTCGCTCGCGCTGCTGTTCCGGCTGGTGCTGCGCGGGCGCCTGGACCACGGCGGATCGGGCGAGCCCGCGCCGAGCGTCGCCGCCGCGGACTCGACCGGGCTCGCACGCGTGCTCGCCGCGTCGGCCTCGGGCCTGCTGGCGCGCATCGCCGGGGCCTGCCTGCTGACGGGCTTTGGCCTTCTGACGATCGCCGAAGCCGGCTGGGCGCATGCGATCGGCCTGGCCGCCCTGCTCGGCTTCATCTGCGTCGGCTTCGTCGCGATCGTGCCCGCCCAGCTGGCCGCCGAAGAGCCCGACTAGTCCCCGGGCGACAGCTGCCCGGGGACCACGGGCTCGGTCTCAGTATTTGTAGGGCGGCGGGCTCGGCGTCGTCTGGGTGCTGGGTGCGGTCGTGGTGCTCGGCGCCATCGGCGTGCTCGTGGCCGAGCTGCTCGACGCCTTGATCGCGTGCCAGATGCCGCCGAAGGTTTCGATTCCTTCGCCGTTGGCCTGACCCTTGGCGCTGTCGCCGGCGTAGCGATACAGCGGCAGCCCGTTCAGCGTGACCTGGAAGGTCCCGTTGCTGCGGCGGAAGATGCCGAGCCTGCCCTTCACGCCCGCGCCGGCCTTCAGCTTCGTCTTCGCCGACTTGACCGTCAGCGGCGGCCAGTTGGTCAGGCATTCCTTGCTCTTGCACAGCAGGTGCCTGGTCGTCTCCGGGGAGAGGCGGTAGAGCGTGCGGCCCTGCGGGTTGACCACGACCGGGTGGCCCAGCCTCGAGTTCGAGGCCGAGCTGAGCGTGAGGGCGGAGCCGGCGGCGAGCGCGGTGGCCACGACCGTGACCAGCGCCGCTCCCGCCAGTGCGGCGAGGACGAGCCACGCGCGCGGGCGGCGCGGGCTGCGTGGTCGGGCGTCTTTGGCTGGCGTTGGCATGGGCATGGGGCTCCCTTTCGCTCGGTCGGTATCCACTGCTCTCTCCTAGACGCCGCCCGCGTCCGAAGCTTCCCGCCCGGCGGAGCGGGCCAGCTTGCAAAGCATCACGGATCGGTGCGGATCACGACGTCTGCGACGTCGGGCACGCGCTGGCGCAGGTCCTCCTCGAGCTCCGAGGCGAGCCGGTGCGCCGAGGTCAACGACTGGCCGGGGTCGACCGTGAGCGTGAGGAAGACCACGCGCCCGGCGTCGGTCGAGAGCAGCTTGACGCGCTCGGGCGCGGCGCCGGTGCGCTCGCGCACGAGCCGTTCGATCTCGCGCGTGGCGTGCATGTCCGCGCTGACATCGGCCGAGCGCGCCGACAGCGTCCGCTCGAGCGGCTCCAGGTGCGTCTGCGCGGCGGCGACCTCGGGGCGCTCGCAGATGGCCCGCTCGACGCGGCCGGCGATCTGCGCTGCCTCGCCCAGGTCGAGCTCGGCGGGGAACTTCAGGTGCAGCGACACGTTCACCCCGTCGCGCTGCTCGAAGATCGTGACGTCATGCGCCTCCATCACGAGCGGCTCGGCGAGCGCGATCGCGAGGATCTCCTCGCGCAGCTCCAGGCCGCGCCGGCGCGGCTCGACGTGCACGACCACATCCGAGCCGGGCAGCGCCGACTCGACGGCCTCCTCGATCATGTTGGCCGACTGGTGGCCCTCGACGACGGCCCGGCCCGGCGGCACCGTGACGACGACGTCGGCGAAGTAGCGGCCGGCCGACTCGCGCAGGCGCAGACGGCTCAGCTCGATGTCGGCGCCGAGCGCGGCGATCGCGTCCTCGGCCGCCGCGCGCGCCTGCTCCGGGGTGCGGTCCATCAGCACGTTCGCGTTCTCGCCGATCAGGCGCACCGCGACGGCGCACACGATCATCGCGACGATCAGCGCCGCGAGCGCGTCGGCCTGGTCAAAGCCGGCGTTGACGAGCACGAGCCCTACGAGGACGGCCAGCGACGCGGTCATGTCGCTGGCGAAGTGGAACGCGTTGGAGCGCAGCGCAGGGCTCGAGAAGCGCCGTGCCCCGCGCAGTGAGACGAGCGTGCGGCTGAGATCGACCACGAGCGCGGCGCCGATCACGGCGAACTGGTACCAGTGGATGCTCGGCGGGCTCGAGTCGCGCACGAGGCGAAGGACGGCCTCGACTGCGACGAGCAGCCCCGCGACGAGCAGGATGCCGGCCTCGCCGAGCGCGCCCAGGTTCTCGGCGCGGCGGTGGCCGTAGGGGTGCTCGGGATCGGCCGGGCGCCCGCCGAGGCGCACCGCGAAGAACGTCAGCACGGCCGCGATCACGTCGCCGCTGGACTCGATGCCGGTCGAGATCAGGCCGAGGCTGCCGGTGCCCAGCCCCACGCCGAGCTTCAGCGCGACGAGCAGCGCGGCGGCGGCGATCGAGACGAGCGTCGTGCGCCGCGGCGTGAGCGCCTCGTTGCTCTCCGCGGCCTGCGCCATCGCTAGAGACTAGTCAGCGCCTCCGCGGCGAAAGGAAACGGGCGGTGGCGGAGTCTGTAGGGCAGTGTTCGCCCGCAAAGCGCCAGCGTTCCGCCATCCAGCCACGCCAAAGGAGCCTCGATGCGCCGAAACGTGAAGTGCCTCATGCCCGTCCTCGCCCTCGCCGCTTCCGTGACGCTGGCCGCCTGCGGCGGCAGCTCCTACAGCGCGGGCACCTCCTCGAACGCCAAGACGACGGCTGCCGGCGCGCAGTCCGGCACGTCCTCCGGGCAGGCGGCCGGCGGCGCCGTGCGGACGGCGGCCAACTCGACGCTCGGCGCCACCGTGCTGACGAACGCCCGCGGCATGACGCTCTACGCACTGAGCGCCGAGCGGGGCGGCAAGTTCATCTGCACGGGCTCATGCCTTCAGGTCTGGCACCCCCTGAGCGCGGCCGGCGGCGCGCAGCCGCAGGGCAGCGTCGGCTCGCTCGCCACGATCAAGCGTCCGGAAGGCGGCGAGCAGGTCACCTACAAGGGCATGCCCCTGTACACGTTCGCCTCCGACACGCAGCCGGGCGACGCGAAAGGGCAGGGCATCAAGGACGTCGGCACCTGGGCCGCCGTGACGGTCTCTTCGACAGGCGCTCCGGCAACGACGACGAGCCCGAGCGCAACGCAGTCGGCGCCGAGCAGCTCCGGCGGCGGTTACCACTACTGATCGCCGTCTGGGAGCTTGAGCATCGCCACGATCGCAGCGGGCGCTGCCCGATCGGGCGCCCGGATGTCCTGAGACGCCCGGATGCCTGCTCGTGCGTATCGTGAGCCGGGATGGCCCACGATCACCACGCACACTCGCACGCGGTCGGTGCCGATGCCGATCGCGGGCGGCTCCTGCTGGCGCTCGGCCTGATCGTCGCGTTCATGGCGGCCGAGGTGGCGGCCGGCGTGATCGCGCACTCGCTCGCGCTGCTCTCCGACGCCGGGCACATGCTCACCGACGCGGCCGCCATCGGCTTCTCGCTGTTCGCGATCACGCTCGCGGCGCGCCCGGCCAAGGGGGCGATGACGTTCGGCTTCAAGCGCGCCGAGATCCTCTCTGCGCAGGCCAACGGCGTGACGCTGCTGATCCTCGCCGGGTTCATCGCCTACGAGGGGGTCCACCGCCTGTTCGACCCGCCGACCGTGCGCGGCTGGCTGATCCTGGTCGTCGCGCTCGTCGGCGTGCTGGTCAACCTCGCGGCGACCTGGACGCTCGCGCGCGCCAACCGCCAGAGCCTCAACATCGAGGGCTCCTTCCAGCACCTTTTGACCGACCTGTGGGCGTTCATCGGCACGGCGGTGGCGGCGATCGTGATCCTCGCGACCGGCTTCCAGCGGGCCGACCCGATCGTCTCGCTGCTGATCGCCGCGCTGATGATCCGCTCGGGCGCGAAACTGGTGAAGGCGTCGGCGCGGATCTTCATGGAGGCCGCGCCCGAGAGCCTCGACCCGCAGGCGATCGGGCGGGCGCTGGTCTCGGCGCCGGGCGTCGTCGAGGTGCACGACCTGCACGTGTGGGAAATCTCGAGCGGCTTTCCGGCGCTCTCGGCGCACGTGCTGGTCAGGGCCGACAGCGACTGCCACGAGGCGCGGCGGGCGATGGAGGCGATGCTGCACGAACGTTTCGCGCTCGATCACACGACGCTGCAGGTGGACCACTCGGCCGGGGATGGCTCGCAGATCCTTCAGCTGGAGATCGACGCGGCCGACCGGACGGGCAAGCCGGCCTGAGCAGCACCTTTCAACCGACCAGAACGAACACATGAGGAGACGAGGATGAGCAAAGCTCTGTACACAGCCGAGGCGCACGTCACCGGCGGGCGCGCCAACGGCCACGGGCGCACGTCAGACGGCGCGCTCGAGGTCGACCTGCGCCTGCCCAAGGAGATGGGCGGCGAGGGTGGCGCGACCAATCCGGAGGAGCTGTTCGCCGTCGGCTACGCCGCGTGCTTCGAGGGTGCGCTCGGGACGGTCGCGCGCAGGGCCAAGCTCGAGACGGGCGACGTGGCGATCGACTCGAAGGTCTCGCTGATCACGACCGAGGAGCGCGCCTTCACGATCGAAGTCGAGCTGCACGTCTCGCTGCCGTCGATCGAGGACCCGCAGGCCGCGGTCGAGCTCGTCCGCTCCGCGCACAAGGTCTGCCCCTACTCGAACGCCACGCGCGGCAACATCGACGTGCTACTCACCGCCAACGGGCAGGCCGTCGACTGATCCTCCGGAGCCCGGCCGAACGGGACCCGGCGGAGCGGCCGCCGCCACGTGCGACCGCCTCCGCCGAGCCGTGCCTCCCCCATCCCCTCGATGCCGGCCGCGATGGCCCGGCGCGAGTGCCGAGGGCCTAGCTCTCGTCGACCTTGTTGCCGCTCGGCGCGAGCACGTACCACTCCGCGCCAAATGCCTTCTCGCCCTGCCCGTATGCGTCCCCGGCGTCCTTGTCGTCGTCGTAGAAGTACAGCGGGTGGCCCTTGTAGGTCACCTGTTCGGTCCCGTCCGAGCGCTTGGTCGTGCCGAGGTCGGCGCTCACCGCGGCGCCGCCGGCGGTGGGCGCGCCCGCGGTCGTGACCGGCGGCCAGGCCTCGGCGCAGGCGCCGCTGCAGCTCGACGTGGAGCCCTTGTCGGCCTCGAACATGTACACGGTCAGCCGCTTCGGGCCGGCAGCGAGGATCGTGCCGAGCTTGTCGTGCTTGGCCACGACGATCGTGCCGGAGCCGGCGGCCGCCGTCGTGCTCGTCGAGGTGGTCGATGCGGCCGTGCTCTGCGTCGCCGCCGGCGTCGCGGCGGCGCTCGAGCTGCTCGTGTTCGATTTGCTGCTGCTGCCGCAACCGGCGAGCAGCAGCGCAACGACGGCCGCGGCCGCGCCAAGCGCAAGGGAACGTCTCACTGTGTGGCCTCCTGATGGTGGGGGTCGATGCCTGGAGCTTCAGACCCTCAGACGCCGCTTGGCAGGGAACCTTCCCGCGCGCGCCGTGCAGGTGTGGGACGCCTCGGGCTCAGCGGGTCTGGCCGCGAGGGCGAACCAGCACCTCGTTGACGCTCACGTTAGGCGGCTGGCCGATCGCGTACAGAACCGCGTTCGCGATGTCCTGCGCCGCCAGTGGCGGAACGCCGGCGAGGACCTGCTCGATCTGCTCGCGCACCTCAGGTCGGTTGTGGCTTGGGAGCTCGGTCGCGACCGCCCCGGGCTCGATCAACGTGACCCGCACCCCGAGGCGCACCCCCTCCTGGCGCAGCGACTCCGAGAAGGCGCCGACGCCGAACTTGGTGAGGTTGTAGACGCCCGAGCCCTCGCGCGCGAAGCGGCCGGCCACCGAGCTCACGTTGACGATGTGGCCCGAGCCCTGCTCGGCCATCAGCGGCAGCGCCGCGTGCGTGCAGTAGAGCACGCCGTACACGTTGGCGTCGATCATCCGCCGCCACTCCTCGGTGGGCGCATCGAGGATCGGACCGAGCAGCATCGCGCCGGCGTTGTTGACGAGCACGTCCAGGCGCCCGAGGTCCTCGCGCGCGCGTCGCACGAACGCCCGCGCCTGCTGCTCGTCGCCGACGTCGGTCGCGACCGCGATCGCGCTGCCGCCCTGCTCGACGATGCGTTGCGCGAGCGCGTCGATCCGCTCGCCGCGGCGCGCGGCCAGCGCGACGGCCGCCCCCGCGTCGGCGCACGCGACCGCCGTCGCCTCGCCGATACCCGAGGATGCGCCGGTCACGGCGACGACCTGGCCCGCGAGGTCTAGGTCCATTCGCCGAGCTTAGCCCGCCGCGCTCAGCCGCGACGGTAGGCGGTCCGATAAGCCCCGGAACAGTTGCTCCGGGTTCTTTCGGGACGCAGAGCCTTTTGTGGGTCGTGCGGGTTTGATCCCGGTGGCGCCGCATACTTTCGCGCCCATTCGGGCAGGTAGTTGCGCGGGGAACGTCGAACGAGACCCCGATATCGGTGCGCCCAAAATATAATTGACAACGCAACTATCGCGGCGTATAATTCCGACTCCAAGCATCGGATTAGAAGGTTCACATGCCAGATTCCCCAAGAAGTTCAACCCCAACACTAGAGCGGCCGACGACCCAGCTCACGGCTGAGCACGAGCCTGAGACGGTCGAGGAGTCCACCCCGAAGGCTGCGCCGGACCGGCTCGACAGCCCGATCGAGCGCGTCGATCTCAGCACGCCCGACTCGTTCATCCCCGAGGCAGTCGACCAGCTGCTGGCGCACTCGCGCCGCTACCCGTTGCTCACGCCGGCCCAGGAGATCGACCTGGCCCAGCGGATCGAGCGCGGCGACCTGCACGCCAAGGAACTGCTCGTCAACTCCAACCTGCGCCTCGTCGCCTCCAACGCCAGGCGCTACCAGAACCAGGGCCTGCCGCTGGGCGACCTCGTCCAGGAGGGCATGCTCGGCCTGATTCGCGCGAGCGAGAAGTTCGACTGGCGCAAGGGCTTCCGCTTCTCCACGTACGCCACCCTGTGGATCCGCCAGGCGATCCAGCGCGGCCTCGAGAACTCGGGCCGCACGATCCGCCTGCCCGTGCATGTCGCACAGCGCTCGCGCAAGGTCGGCCGGGTCGAGCGCGAGCTGTCGGTCAGGCTCGGGCGCGAGCCCACGATCGAGGAGCTGGCCGAGGAGACCGGGCTGCCGATCGAGCAGGTCGAGGAGGTGCGCCACCAGCGCGCCGCCCTCGTATCGCTCGACCAGCAGATCGGCGAAGACGGCGACACCGCGCTCGGCGACCTGCTCCCCTCCGACGCCGAGCCGCCCGAGGAGACGGCCTGGGACAACGAGCGTGAGCGGATCGTGCACCGCGCCATCTCCGAGCTGCCCGAGACCGAGCGCACCGTGCTGACGCTGCGCTTCGGCACCGGCCGCGAGGAGCCGCAGACGCTCACCGCGATCGGCAAAAGGCTCGGCTTCTCCGCCGAGCGGGCCTCGCAGCTCGAGCAGCGGGCGCTGAAGAAGCTCGCCGAGTCTCCCGAGCTAGCGGCGCTGCGCGAGGCGGCCTGACGACCAACCTAACTACGCAGTCGAGGCCCTGTCGAGAGACGGGGCCTCGCTGTTTGAGGCCTCACAGGATCTTCGACGCTCGCGCGCGGTAGGGGGCGAAGTCGGGCTGGCGCTTCTGGTCGAACGCGCGCACGCCCTCCTGCGCCTCCTCGCTCGAGGCGAACTCGCGCAGGCCACTGAAGGCGAGCGCGGCCTGTCCTGCGAGGTGCTCGGTGTCCTGGTTGAAGGCCTGCTTCAGAAAGCGCAGCGACGTCGGCGAGAGCGCCAGGATCTCATCGGCGTAGCGGCGCACCTCCGCCCGCAGCTGCTCGGGCGGCACGACGCGGTTGACCAGCCCCCAGCGCTCGGCCTCGGCGGCGTCATATTTGCGGCACAGGAACCAGATCTCCCGCGCGCGCTTCTCCCCCACGACGCGCGCGAGGAAACCGGTGCCGAAGCCGGCGTCGAAGGAACCGACGCGCGGGCCGGCCTGACCGAAGCGCGCGCTCGCGGCGGCGATCGAGAGGTCGCAGATCACGTGTAGCACGTGGCCGCCGCCGATCGCGAGGCCGTTGACGGCGGCGATCACGGGCTTCGGGATCTCGCGGATGGCCCGGTGCAGGGCCTCGATCTCGAACAGACCGCTCGCCGAGGGCCCGTAGTCGCCCGACTCGGCGCGCTGCTTCTGATCGCCGCCCGTGCAGAATGCCTTCTCGCCCGCCCCCGTCAGCGCCACCACGCCCACCTCCGGGTCCGCCCAGGCGTGCTTGAAGCAGCGGGTCAGCTCGTCGACCGTGTGCGCCGTGAACGAGTTGAGGCGAGCAGGCCGCTCGATCGTGATCCAGCAGAGGCCGTCCTCGACCACGTAGGAGGTATCCGTCAAATCATCCATATCCCGCTCCTTGCTTTCGAGGACTCCACTCCGATGCCCGCGCGCCCGGGTTGCTCACGCCATCGTCAGACCGCCGCTGACCGAGAGCGTCTGGCCGGTGACGTAGCCGGCCTGCTCGGAGGCGAGGAACACGACCGCTGCGGCGACGTCCTCGGGGCGTCCGAGCCTGCGCATCGGCACGGCGCGGGCCAGCGCCGAGACGAGCCGCTCGCTGTCGGGCGCCTGCTCGGCCATGCCCTGCAGCATCGGCGTGTCGGTCGGTCCGGGGCAGACGACGTTGACCGTGACGCCGTGACGTGCCGCTTCGCGCGCGATCGTCTTGCCGAAGGCGACCACGCCGGCCTTGGCGCCGGCGTAGACGGCCTCCCCGCTCGAGCCCACGCGCGCCGCGTCGGAGGCGATGCTGACGATCCGTCCGCTCTCGCGCTCGATCATGCCGCCGAGCACCGCGTGCGTGACGCGCAGGCAGCCTTCGTAGTTGATCGCCACGACCCTGCGCCAGAACGCCTCGTCGGTCTCGAGGAACGGCCTCAGCTCATCCCAGCCCGCGCAGTTGACGAGCACCGCGACCGAGCCGAGCGAGTCGCTCGCGCTTTGCACGGCAGCCGCCACCGACGCGCTGTCGGTCACGTCCATGCGCAGCGCCAGCGCGCGGCCGCCCGCCGCCTCGATCTCCCCCGCCACCTCGCCGCCGGCCTGCTCCTGGACGTCGGCGACCGCGACCGCGCAGCCGTCCTGGGCGAGCGCGAGCGCGCAGGCGCGGCCGATGCCGCTGGCGGCGCCGGTCACGAGGGCCACGCGGGTCGAGGACATCGCTCGACCATAGGCGCCGCCGCGGATGGCGCCGCTCGGCCGACGCGCCCGCGCGAGCGCGTCGGCCGATGCGACCGCGGATCGTCAGCGAGCGCTTCAGGCGCCGGCCACGAACGCTTCGATCTTGGGCGTGCCACGACCGGTCACGTAGTCCCAGCCGGGCGTGTCTGCGAACAGCCCGTTGCCACCGATCGTGATGTCGTTGAACGCCGATTCGGGCTCCGAGCCGTAGATCACCGGCCCGGCGAACCCGAGCGAGCCACCATGGGCCCCCTGCGCACGCGCCCAGATCCCCTGCCAGGAGGGCGCACTGGCGCTCGTGCCACCGATCACCTCTTCTTCGCCGCCCACGATCACGTCATAGCCGCTGTTCGGGTCGGCGTCGAGCGCCACATCGGGCACGCCACGCTGCAGTCCGAGGAAGCTGCCGCCGGCGCTCTGCTGCCACGCCGGGGTCGGCTCGAACACGCTCGAGCCGCCGCCGCCCGCGTACCAGCCGATCTCGGTCGGGCCGGAGCCGAGCACGGTCGTGCCGCCGACGCCGATCGCGTTCGGGCTCGAGGCCGGGTAGTTGACGCCCGGCAGGCCGAGTGGAACGCCGTTGAGGCCGACCAGCGCCGGGCACTGCGAGCCCGTGTCGCCGCTCGAGGTGAACAGCGTCTGGCCCTGCGCAGCCGCCTCGGCGAGCACCGCGTCCAGCGATTCGGTGAACCCGGCCACGTTCGCCAGCAGCTCGCACTCGCCCGCCGAGAAGCTCGCCTGCGAGCTGGTGTCGTCGGTCACCCAACGATCGACCGTCGCCAGGATGTCTTCGTTTTCGAGCGACGAGCCGACGTAGACGTTGACCTGTTTGACGCCGGGCGCGAAGCCCGTCGAGTACTGCGTGTCCAGATCCCACTCGTCATCGCCTTCGGTGTCGTTCGACGGCGCGCCGACGTTGATCTGGTTCCAAGTGACCGCGGGCAGGCCGAAGTGGCTCTCGAACTGCGCAAGGTCGGCCTTGGGCTTTGAGAGGTCGCCCTCGGCGATCACCGAGACGGTCTGGCCGGCGCCCGTCTGCGACGCCGTGGCTCCATACAGCGAGCTGAGTTCCTGCGGGCCATAGCTCGCGGGGAAGCTCAGCCCCGGCGTGGCCGCGCCCGAGCGGTGCACGAGGTTCAGCTGCACCCGTCCCAACTCCGACAGGCCTGAGATCGCGCTGACCGTACCGGCGAGCGAGTTCGGCAGGGCTGCACCGCCCGTGCTCGAGACGTAGGAGGAGCCGTCGGCCGCACGGAAGCGATGGAACGAGATCCCGAGCGCCGAGCCGAGAGCGGTGCTCGAGCCCGAGAGTCGCACGAGCAGGCGATCGGGCGAGACGCTGTCGACCGTGAGCATGTGGGCGGTGGCCCAGGACCGGACCGCGCCGACCGCTTCCTGGCTCGGAGCGAAGCGTTCGGCGAACTGCGCCGGGGTGAGGAGCGGATGACCCGCCTGCGCGTCGAACGCGCGCAAGCCCGCCGCGTTGCGTGGCGCGAGCGTCAGCGTGACCGAGCGCGTCTGCGTGACTGCGCCCAGGTCGCTGGAGCCGCTCGTGCGCAGCGGCGTGGCGCCGGCGGGCGCGAAGGCGGCCGCTGCCTGGGCAGATGTGAGGGCTGCCAGCGCGGCGATCGCGACCGACGACGCGAGCCTGGAACTTCGGGACATCTTTCCTCCTCGTTGAACTGTTGGATGGGGCGGGTCTCCGCCAAATTGACCGGCGCCGGGATACCCCAACTCGACGACCGCGAAACACATCCCAGCGGATGTCTCAACGGCGCCCGTTCCGGGGAGGGCCTTCGCTACTCTGCGGACGGCGGTCGCCGGCGGCGACCGAACGGCAGGCAGCCAGCGCAGGAGGTGTGGAGCGTGTCCAAGTCGCTGTGGGAGCGGATCGTCGATCTGACGATCACGGTGGGCGAACGGATCCTCGCGCCGATCGAGCGTTTCATCGGCAAGCGCTCGCTCGTCGGCGACGCGACGTTCTTCCCGCTCGAGCGCTTCCCCTGGGTCGAGCAGATCGAGGCCAACTGGGAGGTCATCCGCGAGGAGGCCGAGCGGCTGCTCGACGACCGCGACGGTCTCGCCAACTTCCAGGACATCTCGAAGGACCAGATCGAGATCACCGACGACGACCGCTGGAAGACGTTCTTCCTATACGGATACGGCTTCGAGGCCAAGCTCGGCGTCGAGATGTGCCCGCGCACGGCCGCGCTGATGCGCGAGATCCCCGGCATGAAGACCGCGATGATCTCGATCCTCTCCCCGCGCAAGCACATCCTCGATCACCGCGGCCCGTACAAGGGCGTGCTGCGCTACCACCTCGGCCTGATCGTGCCCGAGGACGCCGAGAGCTGCCGCATCCGCGTCGGCGAGGACTACCGCCACTGGGAGGAGGGCTCCTCGATGATCTTCGACGACACCTTCAACCACGAGGTCTGGAACGACACCGACGAGACGCGGGTGGTGCTGTTCGTCGATGTGATGCGGCCGCTGCCATTCCCCGAGTCGGCGATCAACGAGGGGATCGTCAAAGCGATCGGCTACTCCCCCTTCGTGCTCGACGCCAAGCGCAACCAGGAGGCGTGGGAAGTGCGGTATCGGGAGCGCCTGGCGGCGGGGGCCGCCGGCACGCCTGCCCCGTCCGCCGGCTGAGCGTCGCGAGCGTGCCCGCCGAGCCGGGGATCGCCGGCGGCGGCTTCACCTCGTGCGCCGACACGGAGCTGTCGTTCGGCCATGCATCGCTCGACGCGGCCGTGCTGCTGAGCGCGGCCGCGCCGGGGGCGCCGCCGCCGGCGCTACCCGGCGGGCAGCCTGTCCGCGGGCACGGAGCGCACGGCCTCCTCGGCGCGCCCGGATGGGCCGGTCCGATCCTCGCGCCCGCGTCGGCGACGCGTGGCTTGCGGTCGAAGGCGGGCGCGGGCTGCGCCAGCGGGAGAAGGTGCTCGCCCACCTTCGCGCCGGCGTCCGCCTGTACGGACGCGCGCCGCTCAGACCCCGGAGACGTCCAGCCCGGTCCCCTGCAGCAGCTTGTTCGCTTCCGAGTTGAGCACGGTGAACTCCCCCGTCACGATCAGCACGCCGAGCACGACCATCACGGCGCCGCCGATGGCGATGATCACGGGGAAGTGGCGCTTGACGATGCTCAGCGCGCCCGCCGTCCGCTCGAACGCCACGGCGATCAGCAGGAATGGGATCGCCAGCCCGGCCGAGTAGAAGGCGAGCAGCAGCGCACCATGCGCGGCCGAGCTCGAGACGGCGGCCTGCGTGAGGATCGCTCCCAGCGTGATGCTCGTGCATGGCGTCCAAGCGATCGCGAAGGCAGCGCCCGCCACCAGCGGTCCCCCCCTCCCGGCCAGCCGCAGCAACGTCTCGGAGTGCCACTCGCGATTGAGCATGCCCACGAATGGAGTGGCCAGGAAGACGATACCCAGCGCGATGATGACGGCGCCGCCGATCCGCTCGAGCATTTCTTTGTGCTCGTTCAGCGCCGAGCCGATCACGGTCGCCGAGAGTCCGAGCAGGATGAAGATCAGCGAGAAGCTCGCGATGAACAGCAGGCTCGGCACGAGCACGCGGCGTAGCCCCACCCCGGCCTTCAGGTCGTTCGGGGTCACGCCGATCACGGTCGAGAGGTAGCCCGGGACGAGCGGCAGCACGCACGGCGAGAGGAACGAGACGAAACCTGCCGCCAGCGCCAAGGGGATGCCGACGCCCGTCGCCGTGTCGGCGCTAGCGGCGAGGATCAAGGCTGGATCGGTCATCGGCGGGCTCCTGCACTCTCACCGAGAAGGATTGCGCATCACGAGGCCAAGTCCCGCCGGCACGGCGTCCATCGCTAGCGCCGGATCGCCGAGCGCAGCTCGTCTACGGCCCGCTCCAGGCGCCCGACGCGCTCGCGCAGCTCCTCCAGGAGGTCGCCGCCACGGACAGCTTCGTCCTCGTCGGGCGTCGGCTCGGCGCGCTCGGACGATCCCGCGACGGCGCCGCCGTTCGCCGCAGCGTCCGGGCCTGCCGCCTCACCGTCCTCGAGCAACTGCACATAGCGCTCCTCCTTCTGCCCCGGGCGCCGGTCGAGTCGCCGTACGAGCTCGCGTGCGATCAGGCGCTCGAGCACCTCCTGCACGCCGGCCAGGTCCTCGAAGGAATGCATGCGCTCGCTGCGCTGCTTGAGCTCCCCGGGCGTCTGCGCGCCGCGCAGCATCAGCGCCGTCAGAACCGCGCGTTCGCGCTCGTCCAGCGGCAGCGCTTCTTCGAGCAGGTGGCGGTACTTGGCGGCGCGGCTGCCGCTGGCGAAGCGCACGAGTCGCCGGCGCTCGAGCCTGTGCAGCGCGTCGCGGATCGTCGCCTCGTCGTAGTCGACGACCGGGTCGCGGTTGGTCGCCTGGTTGCAGGCGAGGCGCAGCGAGTTCAGCGACAGCGGATAGACGTCGGGCGTCGTGCGCTGCTTTTCCAGCAGGCAGCCGAGCACGCGCGTCTCCACGGGTGAGAGGCCGGAAACCCCAATTCCAGAGCCAATCTGGGACATCAGGCGGCGCGTCCCGTCGCCAGCTCGATCGGGACCACATCGCCGTTTGGGCCTTTATGTGCCTTTTCGCCGGCCACGAGCGAGGCGAGGCTAGCGAGCTCTCCCTCGCCGCGTCGCATCGCCTGGGCGTACACCTTGAGCGCCAGGTTCGGACTCCTCTGACCCATTTCGGCCATGACCACCGGCGGGCTCTCGCCAAGCGCGTACAGGACGCTGGCGAACGTCCTGCGGAGGCTGTGCGGCGTGAGGTTGCCCGGTAGCGCCGGGACATCCCGCTTCGCGAGGTTGGCGTTGGCCCGTTTCACGGCGCCTCCAAGCGTACCCTCGCGGACCTTGCACTCGTACTGCCTGCGACCCGTGCGCGTCGGGAACACGAACCCGTCGTGGTCGATTGGTTGGAGGCTCCGAGGCCGGCTCAAATGAGGATGGCACCGCTCAGACGGTCGGTAGGGCGCCGGGCGCATCGAAGTTCCGGCTGGTGCCACGGGGCCGGTCGTTAGCGCGACGCGGCCCCACATGGTTTGTGCGGAGCACCCTACGCCGCGCTTCGGAGGGCGTCGAGACAATGGCTTCGCTGGGCGCCGTCCGCGGCTCGAGCGAGGGCTCGTCGTCCGAAAAGGACGACCCGCGCGTAGGCCTTTTGTCCAGAGAGGCGCGCCGACGCTGAAGCTCGACGGGAGCCGACCCGATGTGCGGGGCGTACACCCAATACTGAAAAGGGCAAACCCGGCGCGAGTCGGGGACGCAAAGCCAGAGGTCTCGCACACGGTGAGATAGCTCGGCCGCCAGTACACACCAGGAAGGTGCGTACTAGTCATGAAGAGCCTTTTCAGCAGCAAGCTCGCCGCAGCTTTCGCCGCATCGAGCCTCCTCGCTGCAATCGCCGCAATCCCCGCACAGGCAGCCGTCGACACGTCAGGCTGCGAAACTCCCGAATACACCCAGCCTTTCCAGTTCGCCAAAGACCAGAACTGGTACACGCTGCTTCCGGGCGAGAGCCCCGGCAGCTTCCGCGGTGACGGCTGGCAGCTGTCCGGCGGCGCTCAGGTCGTCACGACCACGCTCGCGGACGGCTCCACCAGCCAGGTGCTCGACCTGCCCAGCGGTTCGAAGGCGGTCGGCCCTGTGATCTGCGTGACCTCCGAGTACCCGACGGCGCGCGGGATGGTACGCAACGTCAAAGGGTCCGAGGGCGTCTTCTACTACGTCGAATACGAAGGGACCAGCACCTGGGGCCACCCGAAGAACACGGGCCAGGTCCACGGCAGCGGCACCGCATGGACGGCGGTGACGCCGGTGAACATGCAGCCCTACAACACGCCGGGCTGGCAGCCCATGCGCATCACCCTGATCCCGGGCGGCAAAAAGAGCGACTTCCAGGTCTACGACCTCTACGTAGACCCGCGCATGTCGCGCTAGACATCCAGCCAGTACGCACCTGGGGGAGGCCCGTCGCGCGCATGAGCGGCGGGCCTTGGGCTGCAGCGATGGGCCGGCCTCCGTTAGACCGAGCAGTCCGCCCGAGGCGAGGGGACGTGGGCCGAAGGATGCAAAGGGGGATACTGGGCGGGCGATGTACGAGGAGCACATGGAGGTCATCAAGGAGGCTTGGCGTGCGACGAATCGAGGCGATGTCGACGCCCTGCTCGCCACCCTGACCGAGGATGTGGACTTTCGCCCCCCGTCCCACATGATGGATGGGACCGTCTTTCGAGGCCACGCCGGCGTCCGCGCCTGGATGGAGAGGATCGAAGAGACTTGGAGTGAGTTGGAGGGTCGGCCTGATGTCGTGGCGAGCGTGGGCGAGCAGGTCGTCGTGGCGATTGACGCGCGCGCGGTCGGGCGCGAGAGCGGCGTCCCAATCCACGAACGCGCTTTCGTGGTCTTCTCGCTGCGCGACGGCAAGATCGCAGCGAGCATCGCTTGTCCCGGGAAGCACGAGGCCCTCAAAGTCGTCGGCCTTGAGGAGTAAGCGATGTCGGAGAACCTGGACCTCGTGCGCTCGATTTACGCGGCCTGGGAGCGCGGCGATTGGACCTCGACCGAGTGGGCAGATTCGGAGATTGAGTTCGTCATCCCAGACGGGCCGGACGCGTTCAGCTCGACGGGTGCGGCGCGGATGGCAGAGTTGTGGCGGGAGTATCTGAGCGCCTGGGAGGGCTACCGCATTGAGGCGGATGAGATCCGCGAGCTCGACGACGAGCGCGTCCTGGTGCTCAGCCACTACAGCGGGTCGGGCAAAGCCAGCGGAGTGGAGCTCGCTCGGATGTCGGCGCTGGCCGCACAGGTGTTCTACTTCCGTGACGGCAAGGTGAGCAGGATGCTCGGCTACAACGACCGCACACATGCCCTCGCCGACCTCGGCCTGGAGGAATAGGCGATGTCGCAGGAGAACGTGGAGATCGTGCGGGGAAGCTTCTTGGCCGTCAGCGGCGGCGATCCGATGGCCGCCCCGCGTTTCTACGACCCCGCGATCGAGTGGGACATGTCTGGCGTGACCGGATGGGTCGAGAAGCCCGTGTATCGAGGCCGCGAGGTGATCCCGTTCCTGCAAGCGTGGGCCGACTCCTGGCAGGACTGGCATTTCGATGTGGACGAAGTACGCGATGGGGACGGTGAGCGGGTGTTCGCCGCCATACACGAGTGGGGAATCGGCGGCGATACCGGCGTCCACGTCGATCAGCGCCGCTACTTCGCGGTCACTTTGCGCGGAGGCAGGGCGGTACGTGTGCAGATGTTCAGCGAGCGGGACCACGCCCTCACAGCCGTGGGCCTCAAGGAGTAGGCGATGGATGGTTAATGGCATTCAGGTGGAAGGCCACCCGTTCGAGCGGATCGGCGTCGACCAGGTCGTCGGGAAGCCGCTGGCGATCTACCGCCATGTCCGCCCGGGCGATTAGGCACACGGCGCGCGTCGTGCCTAATCCCCGCTGAAACCCCAACAACTCCGGACACTCCCGGCGGGCGTCTCTACCCGCCGGGAGGCCCGGACGAACGGCTCTGCAACGCGACATCCCGCCTCTCGACACCCGCGCTTTCCGGCAGGCAGCCGAGCACGCGCGTCTCCGCCGCCGAGAGACCGCCTATACACGCCGTCGAGCCAAACTCCGGGCTCATGCGGCTTGCTGCTCGCGTGGCATCACTTGAGCATTCTGCCGTCGGCGGCCGCTCCCCGAACCCACCTCCGGGAGTATGGTCGCTTTGAACAGGTGCAATCGAGAAGCTGGAGGAGGTCGACATGGCTGGTGTCCAAGCGCTCAACTTCGACTCACCGGATGAGACACGCACCCCCGAGAAGACTCGCGTCGACGTCGTTCATACGGGCAACACGACCGCTGCGCGGTTCACGTTTGAGCCGGGTTGGAAGTGGTCGGAGTGCGTCAAGCCCGTGGCGGGCACGGACAGCTGCCAGGCGCGCCACGTGGGCGTCGTCCACTCCGGCACGATGCACGTCGCGCACGAGGATGGCTCGGAGCTCGAGTTCGGGCCGGGTGACGCCTACGTGATCGAGCCCGGCCACGACGCTTGGGTGGTCGGCGACGCACGGTTCGTCGGATTCGAGTTCGAACCACATGCCGCCGAGGAGTATGCGCGCGGGTGAGTGGCCAACGGCCGCGTGAACGACGCTGGCGAGCGGCGGCGCGCCGCTAGAGTCGGGGTGTGAGCAGCCAGCCCTTCTCCCAGGGCCGCTCGGGGGAGGGACGCCGTGCGTCGCGTCCAGAGCTGCGGCCCGAGGACATTCCCTCCACGCCTGTGTCGCTGCGGCGCATCGCGCGGCTGTTCGTCCCCTATCGGCCCCGCCTGAGCCTGCTGCTCGCGCTGATCTTCCTCTCAGCCGGCCTGGGCGTGATCAGCCCTTTCCTGCTGCGGGAATTCATCAACGTGGCCTACCCGCAACACGACACGAAACTGGTGATCGAGCTCGTCGCCGGGATGATCGCGCTGTCGGTCATCACGAGCGTGATCGGCGTCGCACAGACCTGGATCTCCAACCAGGTGGGCCAGCGCGTGATGCACGACCTGCGCGCGGCCGTCTACGCGCACCTGCAGCGCATGTCGCTGGCGTTCTTCACCCGCACCCGCACCGGTGAGGTGCAGTCGCGGATCGCGAACGACATCGGGGGCGTCGACAGTGTGGTGACCTCGACGGCGACATCGATCGTCCAGAACGTCACGACCGTCGTGGCGACCGTCGTGGCGATGTTCCTGCTCGACTGGCGCCTGGCCGCGTTCTCGCTGTTCCTGCTCCCCTTCTTCGTGTGGCTGACGCGCCGCGTCGGCGAGGAGCGCAGGCGGATCCAGTCGGTCAGGCAGAGTCGCCTCGCCGACATGTCGACGCTCGTCGAGGAGTCGCTGTCGGTCTCGGGCATTCTGCTGGGCAAGACGATGGGCCGCTCGCCCGAGCTGGTGCGCCGCTTCGGCGGCGAGTCGGTCGAGCTCGCCGATCTCGAGGTGCGAGCGCGGATGGCCGGGCGTTGGCGCATGGCCTCGGTGCAAATGAGCTTCGCGATCATGCCCGCGCTCGTTTACCTGTTCGCGGGTGTCGATCACGGCTCCGGTGGCAACGCGATTTCGATCGGGACGGTCGTCGCCTTCACGACGCTGCAGACGCGCCTGCTGTTCCCGATCCAGTCGCTGCTCTCGGTGGGGCTGGAAGTCCAGACCTCGCTGGCGCTGTTCGGCCGGATCTTCGAGTACCTGGACCTCCCGGTTGACATCGTCGAGCGCCCGGACGCGCGGGCGCTGAGCGTCGTGCGTGGCGATGCGCGCCTGGAGGACGTGTGGTTCCGCTACGCGCCCGGCTCGCCGTGGACGCTGTCGGGCATCTCCGCCGAGATACCGGCCGGCACCACCACCGCCCTCGTCGGTGAGACCGGCTCGGGCAAGACGACGCTCGCCTATCTCGTCGCGCGTCTGTACGAGCCCGAGCGCGGAAGCGTGAGCATCGATGGCATCGACATCTGCGACATGACCCTCGCCTCGCTCGCCGCGACGGTCGGACTCGTCTCGCAGGAGACCTACCTGTTCCACGCCTCGATCCGCGAGAACCTCCGCTTCGCGTGTCCCGATGCGAGCGACGAGCAGATCGAACAGGCGGCTCGGGCCGCGCAGATCCACGACCTGATCTCCTCGCTGCCCGACGGCTACGACACGCCCGTCGGCGAGCGCGGCTACCGCTTCTCGGGCGGGGAGAAGCAGCGCATGGCGATCGCGCGCACGGTGCTGCGCAACCCGCCGGTGCTGATACTCGACGAGGCCACCTCGGCGCTCGACAACGAGACCGAGCGCGCCGTGCAGCAGGCGCTCGACGAGCTCGCGCGCGGTCGCACGACGATCGCGATCGCCCACCGCCTCTCGACGATTCGCGACGCCGACCAGATCCTCGTGCTCGACGCGGGGCGCATCGTCGAGCGCGGCAGCCACGACGAGCTGGTCGAGCTGGGCGGCCGCTACGCGGAGCTCCTGCGCGGCGCCGACGTCGGCCTCGACGCGGAGCGTCCCGAGGACGATCCCTCGGCGGCGCTCGCCTGAGGCGAACGGTCGAGAGGCGGTCGCGCCGGCCCTGCACGCCCCAGTGGTCCTGCGCGCTCAGGCCGTAGCGTCGATGTTCAAGCGCACGTAGTCGACGACGACCGGCTCGCCGAGCTCGGCGAGCACGTCGTCCATGAAGGGCTCGCGCAGCTCCTGCGGCAGGTGCTGGTAGTGCGGGCCGAGCACGATCGTCGAGAGGAACTCGCGTGGCTCGTCCGGCTGCTTCGGCGCCGCCTGGAGCCAGCAGTCGGCGTCCCTGAAGCCGGTGCCGAGCAAGCGCTCGCGCGTGTCCTGTGGCGTGGCGTAGTTCCAGGGCGAGCGAAAGCCGACGTACGCGGCCGCGTACGGTTCGCGCGCGAGCACGTCCTTGGCGTGGCCGCGCAGCACGTCGATGTTTCCGGCACCGCCGCACTGGGCGAGGAGCCTGCCGCCCGGACGCAGCACGCCCCGCAGCCGTTCGAACAGCGCCTCGTGGTCGAGGATCCAATGGAACGTGGCAGTCGAGAGGATCGCGTCGAGCGGGCGCTCGAGCCCGAGCGCCGGCAGGTCGAGCTCGAGCAGGTCGAGCCGGCGTACGTCCGCGCCCTGCAGTCGCGCTCGCGCGGCGTCGACCATCGACTGCGAGGCGTCGACCGCCACCACACGGCCACGCGGGAGCCGCTCGATCAGCGCCTGCGTGATCCGCCCGGAGCCGCAGCCCGCGTCGAGCACGGTCTCATCGCCGCGCAGCTGCAGCCGGGCCAGCACGGCGAGGCCGAGCGCCTCCATCGGACCGGAGATCCGGTCGTAGCAGGCGCCGTCCCATGTTCGCGTCTCTGGCATACGCGCGTACGTTATCACGTATGTCCGCGAACACGATCAGCAAGCTTCGCGGGTCTCTGAGATCATGCGTCTCACCCGAGAGGAGGTGGCCAGACATGCCCAAGTACTTGATCGAGGCGTCCTACGGAACCGAGGGAGTCAAGGGAGTCGCAGCCAAGGGGGGAACGGCTCGCCGCGAGGCCGTCGGCCAGCTGATCGGCTCGATGGGCGGCAGCATCGAGAGCTTCTACTTCGCGTTCGGCGACGCCGACGTCTATGTGATCGCCGAGCTGCCCAGCGACGAGGCCGCGGCCGGGCTCGCGCTGAGCATCAACCAGTCCGCCGCGACGAGCATAAAGACGGTGGTGCTGCTCACGCCCGAGCAGGTCGACGCAGCGGCGAAAATGGTGCCTGAGTACAAGCCCCCGGGGGCCTGAGACCGCCTCCCGGCTCGCCGGGACAGACGCGTCTGCCGAGCCGCGCCGGCGGCCCGTCATCTCTACGCGCGCGCGGCCAGCTCGCCGATCACCCGCGAGAGCTGCCCGCCCTGCCACGCGGTCGGCGAGCTGCCCGGCTCCTCGACGACGAGGCTCGCTCCGGGGATGGCTGCGGCGTAGCGCTCTGCGACGGCCAGCGGGTGCCCCGGGTCGGCCCCGTCGCGGCTGCCCACCACGACGGTCGGCACGCGCAGCGCGGTGAGCTCGTCGAACCGCTCGAACGGCCGCGAGCGCGGCACGGCTTCGAGCGCGTCCGCGACCGCGAGCGGGTGCTCGTGCGCGGCGAGCCGCTGGCGCAGCACGGTCTCGACCGTCCCCCGCCAAGCCTCGGGGACCCCGTCCAGCTCGTACGCGTCGATGAAGCCCTCGACGCCCTCGCGCAGGCCGCGCGCGAGCGCGTCCCAGCGCGCGAGCTCGGCCTGCTCGCGCGAGTTCTCGGGGTCGAAGGAGGGCGTGATCAGCACGAGGCCGGACACGCGCTCGGGCGAGGACAGCGCCAGCCGCAGCGCCGTGTGCGCGCCCATCGAGGCGCCGGCGAGCACGACCCGCTCGAGCGCGAGCTCGTCCAGCACCGCGACGAGGTCGCCTGCCAGCAGCTCGTAGCCGTAGGCTCCCGGCTCGAGCGCCGGGGATGAGCGCCCGTGCCCGCGGGCGTCGTAGGAGACGACGAGGTGGCCGGAGCGCTCGAGCGCACGCGAGCCCATCACCACGTAGCGGCGCGTGGCGGTGAGACCATGCAGCAGCACGACCGGCGTGCCCTCCCCCGCGCGGTCTCCCGACAGCGTGACGCCGTCGGCACCGACGACGCTCAGCTCGCTCTCGGGCGTGCGCTCGCCGGCGGCCGGCTCCACGCTCAGGCGGCCACGGACGCGTGCCCGCGCACGAGCTCGGCCGAGCGCTGGGGGCGCTCCCAGAAGAACAGGTGGCCGACGCCGTCGAATATCTCCAGCTGCGAGCCGGGGATGCGCGAGGCGATCAGCTTGCCGTTCTGCACCGGCAGCAGTTCGTCCTCGGTCCCGTGCATCACGAGCGTCGGCAGCTCGGCCAGCTCGGGCAGGCGCTCGTAGGTGTTGTGCGCGGCGCAGGCCTGGAGCTGTTGCATGATCACCTCGACGGCGACGGCGCGCCGGTCGCCGATCTCGCGGAACGTCGCGTAGGCGGCGTCGTCGGCGGCCATCGTGGCGGAGACGTTGATCTCCCACCCGGCGCGGATGGCACGCTCGCGATCGCCCGAGGCCATCGCCGCGGCGAGCTTGGTCATGACGGCTTCGGATGCGAGCGCGCTGCCGGGACCGCCGCAGTAGGTGCAGCCGAGCGTCAGCGTGCGGATCGCGTCCCGGTGGCCCAGCGCGAGCTCCTGGGCGATCATGCCGCCCATCGAGATCCCCATCACGTGCGCGGAGTCGAGTTCGAGCACGCGCAGCAGGCCGGCGGCATCGTCGGCCATCTGGCGGATCGTGATGGGCCCATCCAGCGGCGTGCTGGCGCCGACGCCGCGGTGGTCATAGGCGATCACGTCGAAGTCCGAGCGCAGCAGCGCGAGGAACGGCTCGCCCCAGTGCAGCGCGGTGCCGCTCATGCCCATGATCAAGAGCAGCGGCGGGCCGGAGCCGCTGCGTTCGTAGTCGAGCTCGATCTCGCCGACGGGGACGACGGTCATGGCGGGATCCTAGACGGGCAGCGCCATCTGCGGCACGCCGTCGGCCTGCGCGGGATGCGGCTCGGCCTCGCCGTGGACGAGCCCGGCGACGCGGACGCCGAGCAGCCGCACGGGCCGTTGCGGGGCGTTCTCCTGCAGCAGCGCCAGCGCCACGCCGGCGACCGTCTCGTACGCGCACGTCGGCTCGGGGATCGAGCGCGCGCGCGTGATCGTGGTCCAGTCGTCGAGGCGCACCTTGATTCCGATCGTGCGCCCCCGCCGGCCGTGCGCGGCGAGGCTCTCGCACAGCGTGGTGGTCATCTTCAAGAGCGCTTCGCGCAGCTGTGAGAAGTCGTTCAGGTCGTGGTCGAAGGTGCGCTCGCGCGACTCGGAGACGACCTTGCGCGCGGCGCCGACCTCGCCGTCGCTTTCGAAGCGGGCGCGCCGCTGAAGCTGGCGCCCGAGGTTGGGACCGAAGCGCTCGATCAGGCGCCGCTCGGGCGCGGCGGCGACGGCGGCGAGCGTGCCCAGGCCGAGCTCGGCCAAGCGCGCGGCGGTCTTCGGACCGATCCCCGGGATCAGGCCGGGCGGCGACTGCGCGAAGCGCGCGCACGCCTGCTCGCGCGTGAGCACGACGAAGCCGGCCGGCTTCTCGGCGTCGGAGGCGACCTTGGCGACGAGCTTGTTCGGCCCGATCCCGACCGAGCAGGTCAGCTGCGTGGCGCGCTTGATCTCGGCGACCAGTCGCCGCATCGCGGCGTTGGGCGAGTGCAGGCCGGCGAGGTCGAGGTAGGCCTCGTCGAGGCCGACGACCTCGACCCGCTCGACGTGCGCGCGCACGAGCTCCATCATCTTGCGCGAGACGGCGCGGTAGGTCGTGAAGTCGGGCGCCAAGAACACGGCCTGCGGGCACAGCCGCCGCGCCCGCGCGGCGGGCATCGCCGAGCCGACGCCGAACCTGCGCGCCTCGTAGCTGGCGGTCGTGACGACCGCGCGCGGCCCCGTGCCGGAGACGACGACGGGCAGGCCGCGCAGCTCGGGCCTACGGGTCAGCTCGATCGAGACGTAGAAGGCGTCGGCATCGAGGTGCGCGACGCGCCTGCTCGGATCCTCGGCGGTCATGGAGAATCAAAATTACTCCCGCTTGCGGCGCACCGATCCAGCGTGCCCAGAGCGGCTCAGGTGAGACGGAAGGGCCCGCGTGTCTCGCATCCGCCAAGCCCCGTGCTGGGGTAGGCTTGCTGGCGATGGACCTGACCTTCAGCGAGAAGGAGATCGCGTTCCGCGACGAGCTGCGCGAGTGGCTGGCGAGCAACCATCCCGACGCCGCCCCGACGGAGGGCGGCGAGGACGCCCACTACGCCTGGCGGCGCGACTGGCAGCGCCGCCTCTACGACGCGGGTTGGGCGGCGCCGGCCTGGCCGACCGAGTACGGCGGCCGCGGCGCCTCGCTGAGCGAGTCGGCGATCTACTTCGAAGAGCTCGGCCGCGCGCGCGTGCCGATGGCGGCCAATGTGCTGGGCCTCCTGCTGGGCGGCCCGACGCTGATGGTGTGGGGCACGGACGAGCAGAAGGAGCGCTACCTCTCACCGATCCTCTCGGGCGAGGAGATCTGGTGCCAGGGGTTCTCAGAGCCCGACGCCGGCTCGGACCTGGCCTCGCTGAAAACGCGCGCGGTCAAGGACGGCGAGGAGTGGGTCGTCACGGGCCAGAAGGTGTGGACGAGCGGCGCGCAGTACTCGAAGTGGTGCATGCTGGTGGCGCGCACGGACGGCGACGTCCCCAAGCACAAGGGGCTCACCTATTTCCTGATGGACATGGAGCAGGACGCCGTGCAGGTGCGCCCGCTGCGCCAGATCACGGGCGAGGCCGAGTTCAACGAGCTGTTCATCGAGGAGGCGCGGATCCCCGACGCGAACGTCATCGGCGGCGTCGGCAACGGCTGGAAGGTCGCCCTGACGACGCTGATGAACGAGCGCGCGGGCCTCGGGTTCGCGCTGCAGATCCGCCTGCGCCAGCTGCTCGACGACGTGATCGCGGTGGCCGCCGAGCGGGGCCTGCTCGAGGACCCGGTGTACGCGGACGCGCTGGCCGAGCTGCACGTTCGCTGCGAGTCGATCCGGCTGCTCGCCTGGAAGGGGCTGACCGACGTCGAACGCTACGGCCAGCCCGGCCCGGAGGGGTCGCTGGTGAAGTGGCTGTGGTCGGACACCAACCAGCGCCTGACCCAGCTCGCGGTCGACATCGTCGGGCCCGACGCGCTGACGCTCGGCACGAGCTGGGGCTATGAGCTGCTGCGCGCTCGCGGCAACACGATCGAGGGCGGCACGACCGAGGTGCTGAAGAACATCGTCGCCGAGCGCGTGCTCGGGCTGCCGCGACTGAAGGCGGCCGCATGATCGCCTTCGAGTTCGATGGGCTCCACCCCTGTCGGGGTTCCGCCGGGATGGCGGCCTAGCGAGATGGACTTCGGCTTCACGGACGACCAGCGCGAGATCCAGCGCACGGCGCGCGACCTCCTCGCCGAACGTGCGACGCCGGCGCGCGTGCGCGAGCACGCCGAGGCGCGCAAGCTCGACACGGCTCTTTGGCAGGAGCTGAGCCAGCTCGGCTGGCCCGGGATCGCCGTCTCCGAGCAGTACGGCGGGCAGGGGCTCGGCCAGATCGAGCTGTCGATCCTGTGCGAGGAGCTCGGCCGCGCGCTCGCGCCGGTGCCGTTCCTTCCGAGCGCGATGGCGGCGACGGTGATCGAGCACGGCGGCTCGAGCGAGCTGTGCGAGCGCTGGCTGCCGGGGCTGGCCGCGGGCGAGATCGTCGGCGCGCTCGGCGCCGCCGTCGACGGTTCGGCGGAGCTCGTGATCGGCGCGCCCGACGCGCAGGTGATCGTGCTCGTGGAAGGCGACGGCAGCGCGCGCGCCGTGGCCGCCGAGGACGCCGAGCTGACGCCGATCGAGTCGATCGACCCGACCCGCTCGGCGGCGAGCGTCACGGCGAGCGGCGAGGACGGCGCGCTTCCCGACGGCTGCGTCGGCCTCGGACGCGCGCTCGTCTCGGTCAGCTCCGAGCTCGTCGGGGTGTGCGACCGCGCGCTCTCGATGACGGTCGACTACGTCAAGGACCGCAAGCAGTTCGGCGTGCCGGTCGGCTCATACCAGGCCGTCTCGCACCGCTGCGCGCAGATGCTGCTGGAGACCGAGAAGGCCCGTTCGACGGCGGCGTTGGCCGCGTGGACAGCCGACGCCGACCCCGAGCGCCTGGCCGAGACGGCGGCGATGGCCAAGGCGGCCGCCTCCGACGCCGGTCGCGAGGTGACGGCGGCGGCGATCCAGATGCACGGCGGCATCGGCTTCACCTGGGAGGCCGACGTGCACTGGCTGTTCAAGCGCGCCCAGGTCGACGCGGCGCTGCTCGGCGGCGCGGGACGCCACCGCGCGCAGATCGCCGCGATCCTGGCCGACAGGCTCGGCGCCTCGGCGGCCGCCTGAGTCGGGGCTGCGGGCCGGCGCAGGTGTCCGTCTCCGAGTCCAGCATGGCCGCCGCCCGGCTTCGCGAGCGCCGCGAGGCGATCGTGCGCGAGCACATGGCCTCGGAGAACGTCCACGACTTCGACACGACGATCGACACGTTCGAGCACCCCCGCTACGAGCTGATCGCGACCGGCGAGGTGTATGACGGCGAGGAGGAGGTGCGCCGCTACTACGCCGAGAGCCGCACCGCATTCCCCGATCAGCGCAACGAGGTCGTCGCCCTGCACCACGCAGACGACGTCGTGGCGGTCGAGTTCGACCTGCTCGGGACGCATCTGGGGCCGCTGCGCGCGTTGCCCCCCACGGGCCGCTCGTTTCGCTGCCGCATGACGGCGCTGTTCGTGTTCGACGGCGATCGGCTCATCGGCGAGCGCGTCTACTTCGACCAGGCCACGATCCTGCGCCAGCTCGGCCTCGCGCGCGACCCCGGCTCGATCGCGGGACGGCTCGCGCTGGTGCTCAACCACCCGCTGACGATCGCCCGCGCGCTGCTGCGCGGGCGCGGCGGAGCTGCGGCGTAGATCCTCGGCGGGCGGGCGTGTACGCTCGGCGGACACGGCGAAAGGAGCGGCGATGAGCGAGGTTGTGCTGAAAGAGCTACGGGAGGGCGTGGCGGTGCTCACGCTGAACCGCCCCGATCGGCTGAACGCGTGGACGGCGGAGCTCGAGCAGGCCTACTTCGACCTCTTGAGAGAGTGCGCGGCGTCGGAAGAGGTGCGTGTGATCGTCGTCACCGGCGCCGGGCGCGGCTTCTGCGCAGGCGCCGACATGCAGTCGCTGCAGAGCATCGGCCAAGCCGCGCAGGGCGAGGATCAGGGCGACGCGGGCTCCAACGGCGGCGCCCCGGACGGGTTCGAGCACACCCCGCAGACGTTCACGCTGAGCGTGCCCAAGCCGGTGATCGCCGCGATCAACGGGCCCTGTGCCGGCATCGGGCTCGTGCAGGCGCTGATGTGCGACATCCGCTTCGTCGCCGAGGACGCCAAGCTGACGACGGCATTCGCGCGCCGCGGGCTCGTCGCCGAGCACGGCATCTCGTGGATCCTGCCGCGCCTGGTCGGCCCGGCGCGGGCGCTGGACCTGCTGCTGTCCGGCCGCGTCGTGCTCGGGCGCGAGGCGGTCGAGCTCGGGCTCGCAAACCGCGCGATGCCGGCCGAGACGGTGCTCGAGCAGGCGCTCGCCTACGCCCGGGAGCTCGCCACGCAGTGCTCGCCGGCGAGCATGGCCGCGATGAAGCGCCAGGTCTACGCGGCGCTCGACGAACCGCTGCCGGACGCGCTGGCCGAGGCCGACCGCCTGATGCTGGCCTCCTTCGGCCAGCCGGACTTCGTCGAGGGCGTCTCGAGCTTCGTCGAGCGGCGTGAGCCCAGGTTCGCGGCGCTGGCGGGCTAGGACGCGGCGCGCAGGCGCACGCCGCCCACCTCGACGCCCTCGCGGTTGAGGCCGGGCACCTCGGCGAAGGCGATCTCGACGAGTCCCTCGCCAGCCCCCTCGGCGGCGGGCCGAAACCGCACCTCGGCCCCCTCGAGCGCAAGCGCGGCGTCGCCGGCCGCCGCTCCGTCGCCGTCGAGCGGCACACCAAGCACATGCGACCAGCGCGCGGCCACCGCGCCGGGATCGGCGACGGCGAGCGTGACACCGGCGACCCGACCGGGCACCTTGCTCTCAGCGATCTGGCCGGTCCACTCGGCGCCGCCCCAGCGCCAGCTGCCATACGGTTTGGAGCCGTCGATCGAGACGATCGCGGCGCCGATGTCGGCCGGGTGCAGGTGCGTGCCGGAGATGTCGGGGAGGTCGATCTCCCAGACGACCCGAACGCCGCCGGCCGCCGCCCGCGCCCTCGCCGCCGGGAGGTCCTCGAGGTCGAACATGACCATGTAGCCGCAGTCGCCCCCGTGGCGCTCGATGTAGCGCCCGGCGGCGGTGTCGGGCTTCGCGGGCGAGACGATCTCGAGGAAGCAGTCGCCGATCGCGAAGACGGCATTCTCGAGGCCGAAGAGGCCGACGCCGGGGTCGCGGAACGGCTCGCCCAGCCCGAGCGTCGAGCGCAGCCGCTCGGCAACCGGCTCGAGCTCCCCGGCGGCGAGCACGGCCTGGCGCAAGCGTACCCGGGGTCGCTGCGAAGCCATCCGGCGAGCCTGTCCGTGTCCCGCGCCTAGCCGGCCAGGCGCACGGGGAGCGTCTTCATCTGATTGAGGAAGCCCGATTCGACGTAGCTCGGCTCGCCGTCCATGCGAATGTTCGGGAAGCGCTTGAGGGTCTCCTCGAACATGATCCGCAGCTCCAGGCGCGCGAGCGCGGTGCCGAGGCAGAAGTGGCGCCCGCCGGCGCCGAAGGCCTGGTGCTCGGGGTTGCGTTCGACGTCGAAGCGGTCGGGGTCCTCGTAGCGCGTCTCGTCGCGGTTGGAGGAGACGTACCACATCACTACCTTCTCACCCTTCTTGATCTTCTTGCCGTGCAGCTCGACATCGCGCGTGGCCGTGCGGCGGAAGTGCGCGAACGCGGGGAACATGCGCAGCGCCTCCTCGACGGCGGCCGGGATCAGCGAGGGGTCGTCGAGCAGCTTCTGCAGCTGCTCGCGGTCTTCCATCAGCGCGCGCATGCCGCTCGAGTACGTCGCCTTCGTGCTGTCGTTGCCCGCGGCCACGAGCAGGAAGAAGCCCATCACGATCTCGTGCTCCTCGAGCCTCTCGCCGTCGACCTCGGCTTTGACGAGCACCGTCGTGAGGTCGTCCGTCGGGTTCTCCTGGCGTTCGGCGATCATCCGGTTGCAACGCTCGAAGATCTCGGGGATGTCTTTCTCGAGCACGCCCGGGATGCCCTCGGGGTTGAGGTCTTTGTCATCGCCGGCCAGCGCCGAGTTCATCAGTCGCGCCCAGGCGGCGTCGTCCTCGGGCGGGATCCCCATGAAGCTGCCGATCACGCGCGACACGGCCGGCTGGGCGACGTCGTTGACGAGGTCGCAGCGCTCCTGACCCTGCAGGCGGTCGAGCAGCTCGACCACGATCGCGCGGATGTCGTCCTCGTGCGCCGCGATCCGCTTGGGCGTGAAGCCGGCCTGGAACAGCGCCTTCAGTCGGTCGTGCTTGGGCGGGTCCATGCCGATGAACATCGCCTGCGTCAGCTCCAGCGGGAACACGTCGGAGACGGCGGTCACGCCGGTGGCGGAGGAGTAGGTCTGCCAGTCGCGCGAGACCGTGTGGATGTCATCGGCCGTCGTCACCGACCAGAAGCCGCGCTCCTCGGGGTACTCGGTGACCCCGGCTGACCAGTGCACCGGACACTCGGAGCGCATCTGCTTGAAGACCTCGTGCGGCGGACCCTCCTGCCACAGCGCGCGCTCGGCCATGAGCGTGTGCTCGAGATCGCTGCCAACGGAAGCCATGTTGTCTCCCCTCCTCGTCGCGGATGGCTGCGCCGATGATACTGGCCGAGCGGCCAGCCGTGGGAACGCTCCGCGCCGCCCGCAGGCGCTCGACAGCGGGCAGCCGAGGGCGCGCGGGCGACGGCGCTAGTTGCCGGCGTGCCGCTCGACGGTCAGCTCTCCGACCGTCAGTCGCCGCACGTCGAGCTCGCCGACCTCGAGCTTGCCGATCGCGCCGCGGCCGACGGCGGCGCGACCGATCGCGAGCCTGCCGATCGCGAGGGCGCCGAGGGCGACAGCGCCGCCGGCGAGCGCACCGATCGCGATCGCACCGGCCGATCCGCTGCCGAGCGCTCCGGCCGCGCGCACTCCGAACAGCTCAGCTCGCCGCCTGCTGCGGCGGGTCCTTGCAGGTAGGCGGCTCACGGGCGCGAGGGCGCCGAGCCGGCGGGACGCAGGCCGGCGGGCTTGCGCCGGTTCTCATACAGCGAGCGCCCGACGTACAGCAGCATGTGGTGCAGGTGGGCGGCGAGCGTTTCCATCGTGTGGCCGCCGACGTAGACGGCGCTGTGTGCGCTCGCGCCGGCGTCGCGCAGCCGCGTCGCGAACGGCGCGTTCTCGGAGGGGTCGGCGATCGAGTCCGACGCGCCGCCGTAGAGGTAGGCGTGCAGGCCTTCGCGTGCGATCACGGGCTGGGCCGCGCGCAGCTCGTCTTCGAGGCCGTTGAAGAAGCCGAGCCAGCTCTCGACGATCGAGAAGCGATGCGGGTTGCCGAGCGCCACGTTCATCGCGCCGTAGCCGCCCATCGAGTCGCCGGCGATTGCGCGTGAGGCGCGGCTCGCCTGCGTCGGCAGCATGCGATCGATCAGTTCCTGCACTTCGATCACGTAGCTCTCATAGCCGCGACTGCCGTGGTCGCGCCAGTTGTTGGCGCCCTGGCCTCCCTGGATCATCACGGCGATCAGCGGCGGCGCTTCATGCGCGGCGATCAGGCGATCGAGCTCGCCCTGGAGCCCGAGCTGCAGGAACGCGGTCGCGCGCTGTTCGTTGCCGTGCAGGAGGTACAGCACCGGGTAGCGCTCGTCGGTTTCGGCGAAGCCCGGTGGCAGATAGACGTGGAAGGACCCTTCGCCGCCGAGCGCCGCGGAGGTATAGCTGGCGCTGTCGATCGAGCTGCCGGCCGCGTCGGTGGGGCCGGGGAGCAGCGTCGGCAGCGGCGCGGGCGCGCTGGCCTCGGGAGCGGCGGCGACGCGCGGCGGCGCTGAGGTGCCCCGGCCGAGCACGCGCTCGAAGCCGCCGGGGCCGTGCAGCAGCAGCAGCGCGCAGCAGGCGGCGATCAGGCCGCTGATCAGCGTGGCGAGGACGACGAGCGCGGGGTTCGTCCGCGGCTGCTCGCCGGGGACGGGAGAGCCGCCGGTGGCGCCGGCGCTCGCGCCCGAGGTGAGCGGCTCCAGGCGCGGCGGGAACGCGGGCACCCACGACGGCGGCGCCGGCAGGGCTTCGACGGCTTCTGCCGCGCGCCCGGGCCAGCTCCACTCGCCGAGGCTGTCCATCCAGACCTGCGTGCGCGATTGCTTGGCTGCCGCGGACATTCACGAGATTCAACGAACGCCCGCCGCAAAACCCAAGCTCTGCACGAACGTGCCCAAACGCGCACAACGCTTGTTCACGGCCTCGAGGCCGGCCCGGCCTCGACCTAGCGGGTGCTCCAGACCTCGCCCGTGTCGCCGAAGCCGAGCGCACGCTTGGTCGCCTCGGTCAGGTCGAATTCGCGCCCGGCCACGTAGGGGCCGCGGTCCACGACCGGGACGCGCACGGAGCGGTCGCGGTAGCGAAGCGTGATCAGCGTGCCGCAGGGGAGCGTCTTGTTGGCGACCCCGAGCGTGGCGCTCGTGAGCGAGCCGCCGCAGGCGAGCGAGCCGCCGCCGCCGTACCAGGAGGCCTCGGCCAGCCGGTACACGTTCATGCGCGCCAGCGCGCGGTGCGCGGGCAGGTCACCGCCGTCGCCGGGAAGCGCAGGCGCATGCGCCGGCTGCCGGTGGCGTGCGGCGTGTAGCGCAGGCGAAAGCGCCCGCCCGCGCCGGTGCGCGTGTGCGCCACGTCATGCCATCCGTGGCGGCCCTTGGCCTGCAGGTCGATCGTGCGACCTGCCAGCCCGGGCCTGAGCGTGCCGGCGACGCTGACGCGACCGCCTTCGAGCACGTTCAGGCGCGCCTTGCGCACGTGCAGCGAGGTGGCCGTGGGGCGCCCCAGTGCGCTCGCGCTCGACGCTGGCGTGCTCGAGGCGATCACTACGGGTGCCAGCGCGAGGGCAGGCTGCGCCGGGGGCGCGGGTGCGTACATCGGAATCCATACCTCCTTGTGGTTCCGCCTACGGGGTTAGCTGTCGGGCTCACAGCCCGGCGGCAGCGCGATCGGGCCGCGCATCAGCCGGGCGTTACGTCCACATCAGCGGGCGATTCGCCCCATCCGGGCCCATCAGGCAGCCCGGCAGTGGGTTCCCCGATCACCGCCGTTCGACGGCGGCGACTCGGCAGAGTCGAACAATTGTTCGCATCCTAGAAGCCCGCGACCGCGCGCTTCTGTGATCAAGCGCACACATGGTCACCGCGAGAAGTAGCCGCCATCCGGGGCGCGCTCTACGCATTCAGCGCCGAAAGGGGGTGACGGACGCCGTTCCCCCGGATGGCCGCTGGCCAAAGCTTATCGCAGGCCATACGGACACGATATGGCAGAGCTACGGCTGCTTATACCTGTCGGAAGGCCCGCGCGGCCAAGAACCAAAGCGTGGTCCCTGGCGAACACTGGTCAATCGCGGTCAGGAGCACACCGCACGGACGGGGTTCGGCGAGTTGCCCGGTTGAAAACCCGTCCAGCAGGGCAAATTTCGGACGGCTCAGTACAGACAGCACGAGGCTGACCGCGGCTGAGCCACAGGCCGCGGGATCGGCAGCGCCCACTTCCCTGTCCGGGTCTGTCGGTCCTGCGGCCGCATCGAGCCTGCCGATTGGAAAGCGGGCGCGAGTCCGAAGTCCCGCGCCCTAGCGCTCGGTGCCAAGTCCCCCAATTTGGACACCCAGCCCCCGCGCTGGGTCAATCGTACGCCTGGAGGCCGTTCAATGCCAGCCGCCTCTAGAGCGCGCGTGCGACGAGCTCGGGCTGCTCCGGGCCGCCGGCGCCAGCGCCGGCGATGCGTGCCGCGATGCGCGTGCCCCCGTCCTCCCAGACGCCCACGCGTCGCCGGCCCGCCGCCTTGGCGGCATAGAGGGCGCGATCGGCGGCGAGCATCAGCGATGCCGGATGAGGAGTGCGCTCGGAGAGCTCGGCGACGCCGGCGCTCGTCCCGAGCGTGGCTCCCTGCGCGCCCGGGCTGGTGGCCAGCCCGCTGCCGATCCGCTCGGCGAAGGCGACGGCCTCGCTCATGCCCACGCCGAACAGCACCACTGCGAACTCCTCGCCGCCGACGCGTGCCAGCGTGTCGCCGGCCCGCAGCTCGCTCTCGAGCAGGGCGGCGAAGTCGCACAGCACCCGATCGCCCTCGGCGTGGCCGAGGTGGTCGTTGACCTGCTTGAAGCGATCGAGGTCGAATGTCGCCACCGCCAGCGGCAGCTCGCTGCGCCGCGCGCGCTCGCACTGGCGGCGGAACTCGAGGTCGAACGCGCGCCGATTCAAGAGGCCGGTCAGGTAGTCGGTGTCGGCGGCGCGGGCGAGCTGGCGGATGACGCTCGTGACGTGATCGGCGAGCAGCTTCACGACGATGGTGGTGAGCGTGACCGAGACGCCGACGCCGAGGAACAGCACCGGCTTCATCGGATCGGTCGACCACACGAACAGGGCCAGCCCGAGCGAGACCCAGAACAGCACGAGGTCGGCGGCCACCTCGCGTCGCGAGCAGAAGTAGGCCGAGAAGACGAGCGGCCAGAGGTAGAAGAACGGCGTCGCCTCGATCGGTCGCGTCACGGCCACCAAGGCGCTGACGAGCAGAATCCCGTAGACGACGGAGAAGCGCGAGACCCAGCGCCGGCCGGGGCGCAGCAAGGCGACGATCACGGCGCCGAGCGCGAGCAGGCCCGCGATTATCTCGATCGCGGCGTGATCGCTGGTGTTCGGGTCGGGCAGCGGCAGCGTCGCCAGCAGCGTGGTCGACCCGAGCAGGAACATCGCGACGCCGACCCAGCGCATCAGGTGCTCGGCCGCGCGCGGGTCGGCGGGGAGGTCCTGGTGCGCGTCCGGGGACGCCACCAGCGCCCCGCTGCCCGGCTTCGTGCGACCCATGTATGCCGTCTCGGCCGCGGGCGCCGCCGCCTTGAGTCGCGCACGCCCGACCGGCCGAAGTGACGCCCGCGCGGCGCGCGCTTGGACGGCTCGTGCGGCGATCGTTGACTGCGGCTTGACAAACAGCGACAATCGGGCTCGTGGCCAACCCGGACCGCCTGACGGCGCTCGACTCGACCTTCCTGCACCTGGAGGACAACTCGACGGCCCACATGCACGTGGCGTCGGTGATGATCTTCGACGGCACCGCCCCGACGCCGCAGGAGCTCGTCGACCACGTAGTCAGCCGACTGCACCTGGTACCGCGCTACCGCCAGCGGCTCGCGTATGTCCCCTACGACCAGGGCCGCCCCGTGTGGGCCGACGACCCGCACTTCAATCCCCGCTACCACATCCGCCACACCGCGCTGCCCAAGCCGGCCGACGATCGCGCAGTGAAGCAGCTCGCGGGACGCCTCTTCTCCCAGCGCCTGGACCGCTCCAAGCCGTTGTGGGAGATCTGGCTGGTCGAGAAGATGGCCGGCGAACGCTTTGCGCTGATCGCCAAGACCCACCACGCGCTAGTCGACGGCATCTCGGGCGTGGACATCACGACCGTGCTGTTCGACGCCGCGCCGGACCCGGTGCCGACCTCGCGCCCGCCGGTGCCGTGGACGGCCAAGCCGCTGCCCGGGTCAGCCAAGCTGCTCGGGGAGGCGCTACGGGAACGCGCGACCGTGCCGGCCGAGATGGTGCGCGGCGCCCGCAGGCTGCTGCGCGCGCCGCGTCGCGCCGCCACGCAGCTCGTCGACGGCCTGCAGAGCATCGGCGCGACAACGATCGCCGGCGTCAAAGCGCCGGCACCGGACAGCCCGTTCAACGTCGAGATCGGCCCGCATCGCCGCTACACGTTCATCGACGCCGACCTCGAGCAGTTCAAAGCGATCAAGGACTCGCTCGGGGGCACGCTCAACGACGTCGTGCTCGCGACCGTGAGCCTCGGCCTCGGGCGCTATCTCCGCCGCGAAGGGCTCGTGACCGACGGGCTCGAGCTGAAGGCGATGGTGCCGGTCTCGGTGCGTGCCGACTCCGACCGCGGCGCGCTCGGCAACCAGGTCGCCGCGATGTGGGCGCCGCTGCCGGTCGGCGTGCAGAACCCGGCCGAGTCGCTGCAGCAGATCGCGCGCGCGATGGAGGACCTGAAGGCCTCCGGGCAGGCGGTGGGGGCGCAGGTGCTCACCAACCTCGCCGGCTTCGCGCCGCCCACGATCCTCAGCCAGGCGGCGCGTCTGCAGGCGCGCCAGCGCTTCTTCAACCTCGTCGTCACGAACGTCCCCGGGCCGCAGTTCCCGCTGTACGTGCTCGGGCGACGCCTGCGCGTGCTCTATCCAGTCGTGCCGCTCGCCCGGCGCCAGGCGCTCGGCATCGCCGTGATGAGCTACGACGGGCACCTCGGCTTCGGCCTGCTCGGCGACTTCGATGCGCTGCCCGGGCTCGAGTCGATCGCGGGTGACATGAAGTGGGCGATCTCCTCGCTGGCTCGAGCCGCAGGGCTTGCTCCGCCCGCCAAACGCCGAGCCGGCAAACGCGCCCCCTCTGCCGCGAGCAAGAGCGCAGCGGGCAAGACCGGCGCCGGCACGGGCGCTCGCAAGTCCGCCGCGCGCTGAGCCGGCCCCCAGCCGGCGACTCGAGATCCGTGCCCGGAGGCGGCGTGAGCAACGACGGGCTGCGACCATGGGCGCGATGCGCCTAGCCCTCTGCCAGATGAACGCGACCGTCGGCGATATCGCCGGCAACGCCGAGCGCATCCGCGCGGGACGCGGGCAGGCGCTCGCGGCGGGTGCCGACATCGTGCTCTTCCCCGAGCTCGCGCTGACCGGCTATCCGCCCGAGGACCTGCTTCTGCGCGAGCACTTCCTCGCCGACGCGGCCGCCGCCCTGGCCGAGCTGGCGGCGGACACGCACGGGGTGGTCGCCGTGGTCGGCTACCCGGAGCGCTCCGAGGACGTCTACAACGCGGCGGCCGTGCTCGCGGACGGGGTCGTGCACGCGGTCTACCGCAAGGTCTACCTGCCCAACTACGGCGTCTTCGACGAGGAGCGCTACTTCCAGGCCGGCTCGGTCGGCTCGGTGATCGACATCGGCCAGGAGCGGCTCGGGCTGACCGTGTGCGAGGACATCTGGGAGCCGGGGCCCCCTGCGAGCGATGAGGCGCTGGCGGGCGCGACGCTGATCCTCAACATCTCTGCCTCCCCCTACCACGCCGGCAAGGGTCAGGAGCGCGAGCGGATGTTCGCCCAGCGCGCCCGCGACAACCTCGCATGCGTCGCCTTCTGCGCCCTCGTCGGCGGCCAGGACGAGCTCGTGTTCGACGGCCACTCCTTCGTCGTCGATCACACCGGACAGACGATCGCGCGCGCCGCGCAGTTCCGCGAGGAGCTGCTGGTCTGCGACGTCGACCTCGAGGCGGCCGCTGCCGCGCGCCTGCGCGAGGCCGGGCACCGCGCGAGCACGCGCTCGCCGATCGGCGCCGGCGGCCCGGCGCGGGTGGCGGTGCTGCCGGGCCTGCCCGCAAGCGTCGAAGCCGGCACCGGCGGACGTCCGCCCGGGGGACCGCTGGCAGAGCCGCTCGAGCCGATCGAGGCCGAGATCTACGCAGCGCTCACGCTCGGCCTGCGCGACTACGTGCAGAAGAACGGCTTCGGCCACGTCGTGCTCGGGCTCTCGGGCGGGATCGACTCGGCGCTCGTCGCCTGCCTCGCCGTCGACGCGCTCGGCGCCGAGCGCGTCAGCGTCGCGATCATGCCCTCGCAGTTCTCCTCCTCGGCCACGCAGGAGGACGCAGGCGCGCTCGCGGCCGCGCTCGGCGTGCGGGTGCACGAGCTCGCGATCGAGCCCGTCTTCGACTCCTATGCCGACACGCTCGGCCCCGCCTTCGACGGCCACGAGCACGACCTCACCGAGGAGAACCTGCAGGCGCGCATCCGCGGCAACCTGCTGATGGCGCTGTCGAACAAGTTCGGCTGGCTCGTGCTCACGACCGGCAACAAGTCGGAGATGTCGGTCGGCTACACGACGCTCTACGGCGACCTGGCGGGCGGCTTCGCCGTGATCAAGGACGTGGCGAAGACGCTCGTCTACCGCCTCTGCGCCTGGCGCAACTCGCCGAACGCTGTGCCGGGGGGCGTCGTGGCGCCGATCCCCGAGTCGATCATCCAGCGCGCGCCGTCGGCGGAGCTGCGCGCCGACCAGCGCGACGAGGACTCGCTGCCGCCGTATGAGCTGCTCGACCGCATCCTGCACGGGTATATCGAGCTTCACCGCAGCCCCGAGCAGCTCGTCGCCGAGGGCCTGCCCGAGGAGGAGGTGCAGCGCGCGAGCCGGCTCGTCGACCTCGCCGAGTACAAGCGCCGCCAGGCCCCGCCCGGGATCAAGGTAACGCCGCTGGCGTTCGGGCGCGACCGGCGCATGCCGATCACCAACCGCTACCGCGACTGAGCGGATCGATGATCCGCCGCCGGACGCTCGCCCTGCTGCTCCCCGCCTGCGCACTCGCGCTCGGCGGCTGCGGCGACACGCTGCAGGATCGCCCGATCCCGCACAACACTCTCGAGAGCCTGCTGGTCGCCCCCTACCCCGTCTACTGGCTCGGACGCTCCTTCCAGGGCATGCAGATCACCGAAGCCTCGCATGATCCGAGCGGCGCCTTCTCGGTGCAATACGGCGACTGCGTCGTCGGGGGACAGAGCACGTGCGTCACGCCCGTGAGCATCGTCACCTCGCCCGACAACAGCTTCGTCGCGGGCGGCTCCACGCCTCAGACCGCGACCGTGCTGCGCGGCGTAGGGGCGGTGCTCGCCCAGCGCGGGCGCACGATCGCAATACCCACGGGCGGCGTGGTCGTGAGCGTCCACGCCGTGAGCGCCCGGCTGGCGGCCGCCGCCGCGCACACGCTCGTCCCGATCAACGAGGTCGGCGAACCGGGCGCGCCGCTGCCCGCGCGCCTGCCCGACACCGGCTTCGGTTCGACGCCGCTGCCCTCGCAGATGCCTTCGCCCCTGCGCGCGCTGCGCTGAGGCTGCTGCGCCCGGCCCGGCAGCCGCTCGGGGACCCCTGGGCGCGCGTAGCACCCGTCCCGACCCCGGCGCTCAGCCGGCGGGCGCAGGCACGCCCTCGGGCAGCGCCCGCACGGCGATCGTCATGCGCGTGACCGCGCACGTGCGCCCGGCGTCGTCGCTGAAGCGGACATCCCACACCCAGGTCGTGCGCCCGCGGTGCAGGCGCGTCGCGTGCGCATGGATCGTCCCCTCGGTGATCGGGCGCAGGAAGCTCGTGGCGTTGGCGAGTCCCATCGCCATGTTGCCTTCCGGGATCACCGCGAGCGCCGTCGCCATCGAGGCGATCGACTCGGCGATCGACGCGTACACGCCGCCGTGCACGAGCCCCGCCGGCTGCTTGAGCTCGTCGCGCACGGTCACCTGCGCCGTCACCTCCTGCTCGTCGTAGGAGAGCAGCTGCAACCCGTAGAGGCGGTCGAAGCCCTGCACCGACGCCGCGAGCTCCTGAGCAGTCGGCTTGGCCATCGCGGCGCCACGATAGCCTACGAATCCCCCTCCCGGCCGCGAGCGCGGTCCGCCGGCAGGAACTGAGCTAGACCGATGAGCCGACTGGACGACCTCCCTCCCGACCAGCGAGCGACGCTGTCGCTGCTGCTGCGCAGGGGCAAGAGCTACGCCGATGTCGCCGGCATGCTCGACATCGACGAGCGCGCCGTCCACGCCCGCGCCCATGCCGCGCTCGCCGTGCTCGCCGCCGCGCAGGCGCGCGAGCTGACCGCGGCTCAGCGCGAGGAGGTCGGCGACTACCTGCTCGGGCAGCGCTCGGGCGTGGCCGAGCGGCTGGCCACGCGCACCTACCTCGACGGCTCGCCGCAGGCACGCGCGTGGGCGACGGAGCTGGTGCGCGAGCTGGAGCCGCTCGCGGGCGCGCCGCTCCCGGAGATCCCCAACGGAGCGCGCCCGGCGCGGCTCGCGACGGGCGCCACGGCGAGCGACACGTCGGCGGGGGCCAGCGCGGAGAGTGGGACGCAGAGCGCCACCGGCGCACGCCGACGCTCCGCGCGGACGCCGCGACTTGCGGCGGCATCCCCGGCGCGCGTGCGCGGCGCGCTGCTGCTCGCGGTGATCGTGGCCGGGATCGTCGTCGCGGTCGTGCTGCTCACCGGCGGCGGCTCGCAGAGCTCGAGCGGCTCGAGCGGCGCCGAAACGAGCGGGACCGGCTCCTCGGGCAACGGCGGCGCGCAGAAAGCGCGCGCCAAAGAAGACAAGCGCATCACGCTCACCTCCCCCGACGCGGCCAGCAACGCGTTCGCCGTCGCCCAGGTGCTCTCCGAAGGCAACCAGTACGCCTTCTACCTCGCCGCCCAGCACCTGCCGCCATCGAAAGGCAAGGGCTTCTTCTACGCCGTCTGGCTCTACAACTCACCGAGCAGCTTCCAGGCGCTCAGCCGTGCGCCGGCGGTCGGCCCGAGCGGCAACGTCCAGGGCGGCGCGCTGCTGCCCAAGAACGCCGCCAAGTACCACACGATGATCGTGACCAGGGAGACCGACCCGCGCCCGACCAAGCCCGGCCCGGTCGTCCTGCGCGGCAACTTCGCGCTGCACTAGCCGCCGGCGCGGCGCTCGCCGATCAGCTTGCCCGGGTTCATGATGCCGCGGGGGTCGAGCTCGTCCTTGACCGCGCGCAACGCGCGCAGGCCGCCCTCGCCCACCTCCGCATCCATCCAGGGCGCGTGATCGCGGCCGACCGCGTGGTGGTGGGTGATCGTGCCACCGCCCTCGCAGATCGCGCGGCTGGCGGCTTCCTTGGCCAGGCGCCACTGCGCCAGCTCCTCGCCCTCGCGCTGGCGCGCCAGGAACGTGAAGTAGAGCGAGGCGCCCGTCTCGTAGAGGTGCGAGATGTGGCACATCACAAGGCCCGGCGTGCCGAAGTCGCGCAGCGCCCCGGCGATCGCCCGGCTCACGGCGCCGTGCAGGCGCTCGACGTTCGACCACTGCGTGGCCGTCTCGAGCGTCTCCACCATCACGCCCAGCGTGAGCAGCTCATCGCGCAGATAGGGCGCCGCGAAGCGCCCCTTCAGCCACGCCTCGCCGGGCGAGCGCCCGACCGCCAGCCCGCCGCTCTCGCGCGCGATCGCGATGCCGCGCTCGCGGCGTGCGCTCGCGTGCTCGCCCTCGTAGCCGAGGATCGCCACGCAGCCCTCGTCGTAGCCGCGCGCGCGCAGGTAGAGGCGCCCGAGCCTGCCCTTGGCCCCACCGGTTCCGGCGAGCGCGAGCGACATGCGCGTCTCGGCCTCGTCGGAGAGGCGTGCCACCTCGGGCGCCGCCCCGCCCTGGATCAGCTCACGCAGCGCCCGCGCCCCGGCGGCGAAGCTCTCGAAGAAGACGCCCTCATAGATGCGCTCACGCGGCGCCGGGCGCACCCGCAGCGCCAGCTCGGAGATCACGCCGAGCGTGCCCTCTGAGCCGATCAAGAGCTGGCGCAGCGACGGGCCGGCTGCGCTCGCCGGCTGCGCCGGCAGGGCGAGCTCGCCGCTGGGCGAGCTCATGCGCAGCCCCACGACCATCTTCTCGATCGCGCCGTAGCCGGTCGAGGCCTGTCCGGCCGAACGCGTCGCCACGCAGCCCCCGAGCGAGACGTACTCGAACGACTGCGGATAGTGCCCGAGCGTGAGGCCGCTGCGCGCGAGGTGGCGCTCGAGCGCGGGCGCGCGCATCCCGGCCGCGACCGTGACGGTGCGCGACTCGAGATCGAGCCCGAGAACACCCGCCATCCGGCTCGTGTCGAGCGCGATCACGCCCGCGTGATCACCCCGCAGCGGCTCAACGCCGCCGACCACGCTCGTGCCGCCGCCGAAGGGAACGACGGCGAGCGAGGCGCTCGAGCACAACGCGAGCAGCTCAGCCAGCTGCTCGCTCCCGTGCGGCAGCACGACCGCGTCGGGCGCGCCGTCGGGGGTGCCTGCGCGCATCCGCACGAGGTCCGGGTAGCCCTTGCCCGCGGCGTGCTGCACCCGTTCGGCGTGATCGACGCGCACGTGCTCGGCGCCGACGAGCGCGCGCAGCCGGTCGAGCGTGGTCGTGCCGAGCGCGCTCGGCGGAAGCTGCACGTGCGAGAGCGCGACCGGCGGTCGCGGTCGCGCCGGCAGACCGACCGCCTGCTCGAGGAACGAGAGCGCGTGCGTCGGAAGCCCGGGCGGGTGCGCCTCATCGCCCCAGCCCCACCAGCGCATGCGCGGCGCCTCCGGCTGGGCGGGGGCAGGCCGGGGCGCGGTGGCGGTCCCGGGCGCGGGCTCAGCCACCGATCCGCTCCAGCCCGTCGAGCGCCTCATCGAGCGTCCGCGCCGCCGCGCGACTCACCATGAAGCCACCGAAGCGCGGGAAGAAGCCGGTCAGCCGCTGGTGCAGCTCGAGCGTCACGCGCGTGCCGCGCTCCTGCGGCTCGAGCGTCACGCGCGTGCTCGCCTCGCTGAGCAGGCGTCCGAACGGCGTGCCCTCGAGCTGCTGCTGCCAGGTCAGCGTGCGTCCCGCCTGCTCGCGCAGCACGCGGAAGTCGGCGCGCACGAGTTTGCCTTTGGACGTGCGCATCACCTCGGTGAACGCCTCGCCGTCGACGTCCTCGACGCGATCCACGCGCGGCCACCACCGCGGCAGGTGGTGTGGGTCGTCGATCAGGTCCCACAGCTCCTCCGCAGGCGCTGCGATCGTACGGCTGCGGCGGGCGGTGGGCACGGGCTGTCCTGGCTCTCGCGGACGCGGCCTAGCCGTCGTAGCTCAACAGCGCGTGCGTCGGGCGCGGCGCGAGCCGCTCGCGGCCGCCGAGGAAGCCGAGCTCGACGAGGAAGCCGCAGCCGACGACCTCGCCGCCGAGCGCCTCGACCAACTCGCACAGCGCGAGCGCCGTTCCGCCCGTCGCGAGTAGGTCGTCGTGCACGAGCACGCGCCTGCCGTCCTGGACGGCGTCGGTGTGCAGCTCGAGCTGGTTGGACCCGTACTCCAGTTCGTATTCGGCCGAGATCGTCTCGTAGGGCAGCTTGCCGGGCTTGCGTGCCAGCACGAAGCCAGCGCCGAGCTCGAGCGCGAGCGCAGGGCCGAGCAGGAAGCCGCGCGCCTCGGCCGCGATCACGCACTCGACCTGCAGCGGCCGCGCCAGCTCGGCCAGGGCGCGCACGGCCGCCGATAGCGCGCCGGCGTCGGCCAGCAGAGGCGTGATGTCCTTGAAGCCGATGCCCGCCCGTGGGAAGTCGGGTATCTCGCGGATCAGCTCGCGCATGCCGCGCTCGAGCTCCGCGCGCGAGGGGCCGCTCGCGGTCTCGGCGCTCATCGCCGAGCGCTCGTCGCCGGACGCTGTCTACGCCGCTGCATCAACGGACGATCTTGCGCAGGTCGCGCACGAGCAGGAGGTGCTTCAGATGCGTCGCCACGGCCGCCAGGTTCTCGAGCGCCTCGACCGCCTCCTTGCGCCGCTCCGGGTTGCGCGAGCGCAGCGCCGGCGCGAGGATCTGCTGGAGCAGGTTGGCCTCGCGGTCGGCCGAGGAACGGAACACGCGCAGGTTGCGCCCGCCCACGCCGTAGCGCGCGAGCTCGGCCACGGCCGCGATGATCTCGCGCTCGGTCTCGTCGAAGTAGCGCACGCCGCCTCGCAGCTCGCCCTTGACGACGCCGTATTCCTCCAGCTCGCGCACGAGCTTCTCCTCGGCGTGGGTGTCGTCGAGCACGTCTTCGAGCGAGTACAGCGCGCCGGTGGCCTCGCGCACGCTCACGCTCGGGCGCAGCGCGCGCATGCCCTCTCGCGCGACCCGTCCCGGCGTCGGCGTGGCCTCGCCCTCCGAGCGTCCCGCGGCGAGCTCCTGGCGGATCACCCGCAGCGGCAGGAACTCGTCGCGCTGCATCCGCAGGATCGTGCGCAGGCGTGCGACGTCACCCTGGCCATAGAGGCGGTAGCCGCCGGGAGTGCGGCGCGGTGTCAAGAGCTTCTGATCCTCCAGGTAGCGGATCTTCGAGATCGAGATGTCGGGGAACTCCTGTGCCAGCGCCTTGCAGACGGCCCCGATCGTCAGCGACTTCTGGCGCGCCCCGGCCTCGCCGTCGCCGCCGGCGCGGGCGCGCGGGGCGGCCACTGCGGCGCTCGCCTCGCGCTCGAGCTCATCGACGTCCACCTGTGGTGCGCGCGCGCTCGGCATCAGCGCACGTGGAAGGTCAGCTTGTACTTGCCGATCTGCACCTCATCGCCCTCCTCCAGGCGTTGGGACTCGATCCGCGAGCGGTTGACATAGGTGCCGTTGAGCGAGCCCATGTCGTCGAGGTACCAGGCGTCGCCGCGACGGATCAGCAGCGCGTGGTCGCGCGAGACGGTCACGTCGTCGAGGAACACCTCTGCGTCCGGGCGCCGGCCGATGCTCGTGCGCTCGCGGTCGACCGCGAAGCTCTCCCCCACGCGCCCACCACCGGCGCGGATCACGAGCGCCGGGCCGCGCGCGGTGACCTCCTCGAGCTCGACCGGCACCAGCTCGCCCGTCTCGTCGATCTTGTACGTCGCCGTGACCGGCTCGCCGGCCTGCTGGGCGCGCTCGAGCAGCGTGCCGCAGCGCTGGCAGTAGTTGGCCCCCTCGGCGTTGAGGAAGCCGCACTCGGTGCAGTGCAGCGCCATCGTCAGCCGATCCGGGAGGCCGGCTCCACGCCCGCGGCCGCCAGCGCGCCGCGCGAGCACACGCACGGCCCCGCCGTTCTCATCCGGCCCCGTCCTCTGCGCCGGACTCGGGCTGGCGGTTGGCGAGGATGTCGGTCAGCTGCTGGACGTCCTCGCCGGTGATCAGCACCTCGCCGCCCTCGTGCTTCTTGCGCAGTCGGTTGACCAGCTCGGCGCGCAGGATGTCGATCTTGCCGTGCAAGATGCGCCGCCTGTAGGAGACCTCGGTCTCTTCCTCGGTCAGCTGACGGATGACGTCTTTGAGTTCGACATCCGTGAGCGAGCCAAGATCGGGAAACGTCTCGTCCATCTGGGGCTCTCTCCTCGTGCGGGCTTGGTCCGGGCCTGCACGAACGCGTCCGTGTGGCCGGCAGGAGCGCGCAGTATAGACCAAAAGGTCAGGCTGAGCTTGAGGCTAGCCGGGCGGGCCGGCGCGGACCTCGCGCAGGCCCGTGCGCACGTACAGCACGGTGGCGAGCAGCGCCATCGCGAGCCCCACGTAGAGCATCACTTCACCGACTTTGCCGAGCCCGACCATTGCGAAGAAGAACGAGCCCATCACGGGCGCAACCGAGAGCCGGCCGGGCCAGTTGATGCGCAGCTCAACGCCGCGGCGCAGCGCCACGCGCCCAAGCACGAGCATCGCAAGCTCGCGCGCGGCAAGCACCGCCAGCGCCCACCGCGGGAGCAGGTCAAACCGCCAGCACACGACCGCGCCCGAGACGACCAGTAGGCGGTCGGTGACCGGGTCCATCAGCGCGCCGAGGCGGCTGTATTGGCGCGTCACACGCGCGGCGATGCCGTCGGCGTAGTCGCCCCAGCCGATCACGGCGAAGAGGGTTGCCGCGAGCGCGTCGACGCCGTCGTCGCTGGAGAGCGCGACGATCAGGAACACCGGGATCAGCGCCAGACGCGCGAAGCCGATCGCATTGGGGATTGTCCACGGCCGCAGCGGGCTGCCGCTCTGGGTCGCCGCCGGCGGTGGCCCCGAACGGTCCAGGCCCGACAGGCGGGCGAAGGTCAGGCGCCGCCGCTCGGGCGGCAGACCGCCTGCATCGCCCTGCGAGGTCTCGTCTAGGGGAGGCTCTGCCACAGCTCGTCCACGGCGCGCAGCAATTCCTGCGGCTCGGCCGCGAGCGCCAGCCCCGGCGCCTCGGCGCGTCCGCGGCGCAGCTGCACCTCGATCTCGCCCGACTCGAGCGAGCGGCGCCCGACGGTCAGCCGCAGCGGGCACCCGAGCAGCTCGGCGTCGGCGAACTTCTCCCCCGGGCCGGCCTCGCGGTCGTCGTAGAGGACCTCGACGCCGCCCTCGCGCAACGTCTCGTAGACGCGCTCCGCCGCGTCGCGCTCGGGCGTCCCCGGGCTGCCCAGCGCGACCAGGTGCACCGCGAACGGCGCCAGCGCGCGCGGCCAGGAGATGCCGTGCTCGTCGGCGAACTGCTCGACCGCCGCCGCCACCACACGTGCCGGCCCGATGCCGTAGGAGCCCATCCAGATCAGCTGCTCCGCGCCGTTCTCGTCGAGGTAGCTCGCCCCGAGCGGCTCGGAGTAGCGCGTGCCGAGCTTGAAGATGTTGCCGATCTCGATCGCCTGCTCGACGCGCAGCGGCTGACCGTCGAGCGTGTAGCCCTCGCCCGCCTGCGCCACGCGCGGGTCCCTCAGCGCGACCTCGAGGTTGGCGGCGTAGCCATCAGCCAGCGCGACCTCGTCCTCGCCGGCCGGGCACGGGGCCATGTACTCGTGCGCGCCCAGCCCGCCCATCATGCCGACGTCTCCCTCGACTCGGTAGAAACGCAGCCCGGTGCGCTCCATCATGCGGTCATACGCGCCCACGTGCAGCTCGTAGCGCTCGTCCAGCCCGGCGCGGTCGCGGTCGAAGGTGTACGAGTCCTTCATGATGAACTCCCGCGTGCGCAGCACGCCCGCGCGAGGGCGCGGCTCGTCGCGCTCCTTGACCTGGAAGTGGTAGAGGATCAGCGGCAGATCGCGGTATGAGCGCACGAGCCGGGCGACGTGGAAGGTGACCGCCTCCTCGTGGCTCAGCGCCAGCACCAGCTCCGACCCCTTGCGGTCGCTCAGCTTGAACAGCTCGTCGATCTCCAGGCGCCCGGACCTGCGCCAAGGCTCAGCCGGCTGGAGCACCGGCATCAGCATCTCCTGGCCGCCGATCGCGTCCATCTCCTCGCGCACGATCGCGACCACACGCTGGTGCACGCGCCAGCCGGCCGGCAGCCAGGTCCACATGCCCGCACCCATCTGGCGGATCAGGCCGGCGCGCACCATCAGCTTGTGCGAGATCGCCTCCGCGTCCGCCGGCGGCTGCTTCTCGGTGGGCAGGAGGTATTCGGAGAGGCGCGTCATCGCTCGATCGCGACGCGCGCGCGCCGCGGAGCGTCGAGGGTATACGCCCACGCAGCGGCGCGCCTGCAACGCCGACCGTGCGCGGACTCCGGCTCGGCCACCGTGCTGGCTGGCCGAACCGGGAGTCGGCCTGCGCCGCGTCGAGCTCGCGGGGGATCGGGCGAGCCGACGAGCCGTGCGCGCAAGAGCTACACCGCGCAGCAGCTCCATTTAGACAGACCCTGGGACGCGTCTCAAAGGGTGTTTCCCGCTCGCCAGCTGGCCATGCCGGTGGCTCGCAGCCCGCCCCGCTCGGCGGTCGTCCGTCGCGCTCAGCCGCCGAGCAGCGCCGCCTCGATCTCGCGCAGGCGCTCGGTGTCGCCGCGGATGCCAACGATCGCGTCGTTGTAGAGGAACGCCTCGCCCAGGCGCACGATCGCGTAGGCGAGCACGCTCGGGTCGATCTTGGGGGCGTAGCGCCCGGCCGCGAGCTCATCCTCGACGAGCCGCTGCACGGCCGCCACGATCCGTGGCTGTACCACGCCGCCGCTCGAGGTGAGGATGCGCAGCGCTCGCTCCTGCTCCTGCGCGAGCAGCACGCGCAGCCCCTCGAGCCCCGCCAGTTCGCGGTTGAAGCGGTCGAACGTCTCGAGCAGCGCGGCAGCGCCACCGCCGCCGGTCTCGGCGCGGATCTCGAGCAGCCGCCGCTCGCCCAGCTCGGCCAGCAGCTCGCCGAGCAGCGTCTCGCGCGTCTGAAACCAGCGGTGCATGGTCGCCCGTGCGAGCCCCAGCTCGCGTGCGATCGCCTGCACGTCGATCCGTTCCCCCGCGAGGAAGCGCTTCATCGACAGCGCCAGTGCGGCCTCGCGCGTCGCCGCCGCCGGCCGTCCCGGCCGCCCCGTTGCCGCACGCGCCATCGCTTGAGGTTAGCCGCCGGGCCTCTGATAGAACAGCGAGCATCGACCGAACCGACGGAAACCGACAAGGAGTCCCCGACATGGCCTTTTCCGTACCGCCCCTCCCCTACGCCTACGACGCGCTCGAACCGCACATCGACAAGGCGACGATGGAATTCCACCACGACAAGCACCACCAGGCCTACGTCGACAAGGCAAACGCGGCGCTCGAGGGCACCGAGTGGGCCGACAAGCCCGTCGAGGAGGTGCTGCAGAACCTGGACAGCCTCGGCGACAAGAAGGGCCCCGTCAAAAACAACGGCGGCGGCCACTACAACCACTCCCTGTTCTGGGAGAACATGAGCCCCGACGGCGGCGGTGAACCCTCAGGCGAGCTCGCCTCGGCGATCGACTCCGCCTTCGGCTCGTTCTCCGACTTCCAGGCCAAGCTGAAGGAAACCGGCGTCAACCAGTTCGGCTCGGGCTGGTCCTGGCTCGTGCACGACGGCTCCGGCCTGGCGATCGTCGGCAGCGCCAACCAGGACAGCCCGATCTCAGACGGAAAGACGCCGCTGCTGGGTGTCGACGTGTGGGAGCACGCCTACTACCTCAAGTACCAGAACCGCCGGCCCGACTACATCGACGCCTGGTGGAACGTCGTCAACTGGGCAAAGGTCGCGGAGCGCTTCGCGGCAGCCGGCTGAGCGACCCTTACTCGTCTTCTTCATAGGCCCCTCGCACATGTGCGAGGGGCCTGCGATCCGCCGCATCCGGCGGATCGGGGTAGGCCGCATGCGGCCTACCCATCCCCCTACTCTCGATCTCAGCTGATGACTTCTCCCGCGAAGGGGAAGCTTTCGAGCTCGTCTTCCACTTCCAACCACACGTGCAGCGTGCGTGTCGGCGCACAGCTGCCGAAGCTCGATCAGGTCGACGGGTTTGCCGTGGTGTAAAGCGCTCCCAGCTGCATTCCGCTGCATTCTTCGATCAGCACGTTGATGTGCGATCGACGCGCGCGGCGCAGGGCGTGCTCAGCCGCGGCTGAAACGACGCCCGGCGACCGGCGATACGGCCTCGTCGAGCAGCGCGCCGTCGCCGTTCGCCGCGCCGTTGCCCGCGGGTGCGCCCGCCGGCTCCCCCGGCGGGGACACAGCGAGCATCGACTCAAGGACGTCGGCCGCGCTCGCGTCGTTCTCCGCTGCCGCCGCCTCGAGCGCGGCGATCCGCTCGGGCGTCATCGCCGTCGCGTCCTCGTTCTCCTCCAGCCAACGACGCGCCTCCGCGGCGGCGGACTCGTCGCGCTGGACCGTCTTGCCGGCCGCGTAGTAGCGGTCGATCTCCTTGAACAGCTCGTCCACGAGCTGCTCGGTCGGGACCTTCTTCAGCGGCTCGCCCTTCGAGTAGATCATCCCCATGTCTTTGGCGCCCGTGATGCCGAAGTCGGCGTGGCGCGCCTCGCCGATGCCGTTGACCGCGCAGCCGAGCACCGAGACCTCGATCGGGTCCTCGTACGCTTCCAGGCGCTGCTCGACTTCGACCACGACGCGGTCCATGTCGAACTGCAGCCGCCCGCACGTCGGGCATGCGATCAGGTCCGGCCCGCGCTCGCGCAGCTTCAGCGCCTTCAGGATCTCCCACGCGACCTTGACCTCTTCCTCGGCGTGGAACGTCGAGAGCGAGATGCGGATCGTGTCGCCGATCCCGTCGGCCAGCAGCGTGCCGAGGCCGACGGCCGACTTCAACGACCCCGACCACTTCGTGCCGGCCTCGGTGACGCCGAGGTGCAGCGGGTAGGGGATCCGCTCCGAGAGCAGCCTGTTCGAGGCGATCGTGTTGGGCACCGAGGTCGACTTCATCGAGACCTTGAAGTTCTCGAACTCCAGGCGCTCCATCAGCTCGACCGTCTCCCTCGCGGCCGTCACGAGCGCCTCGATCGGGTTCTCGTACTCCAGCTCGCGCAGGTGCTTGGGCAGCGAGCCCGAGTTGACGCCCACGCGCAGTGGCGTGCCGCGCTGCTTGGCCAGCGCGATCACCTCCGCCACCTTCTCCGGCCCGCCGATGTTGCCTGGGTTTAGGCGCACGCAGTGCGCGCCAGCCTCGATCGCCTTCAGCGCCAGCGTGTGGTTGAAGTGGATGTCCGCGATGATCGGGATCGGCGACTCGGCCACGATCGTCTTCAGCGCCTCCGCGTCCTGCTCGCGCGGGACCGCCACCCGCACGATGTCGGCGCCCGCCTCGGCGACCGTGCGGATCTGCTCCATCGTCGCCGCCAGGTTCGCCGTCTCGGTCTTGGTCATCGTCTGCACGGCGACCGGCGCGCCGCCGCCGATCGGCACGGCGCCGACGTGGATCTGGTTCTTCGAGGCCATAGGCTGGATTCTATGATGCCCGACCTCGCACCCCGGCAGGCCGCCCCCGCGCGTGACCGACGCCGCCGCTGGCCGTTCGCGATGCGCCCACAGCCTCAGCGGCGGTCGTGGAAGACGCTCTCGACGCTCGTCCCGTCCGGGTCGAGGACGAAGGCGGCGTAGTAGCCCGGGTGGTACTGCGGCCGTTCACCCGGCGCGCCGGCGCTTTCGTGTCCGGCCGCCAGGGCGGCCGCGTGGAAGTCGCGCACGGTCTCGCGGTCGGGCGCCGGGAACGCGACGTGCAGGTTCTCGGTCGGCGGCCGGCCGTCCGCGACGAGCGAGCACGTCGCCCAGGCGCCGCGGAACTGCACACCCTGCTCCCAGCGCCGGCCCGGCCGCAGTCCCAGATGGCGCGAGAGCCCGCCGTAGAAGCGCTCGGAGACATCGAGGTCGCGCACGCCGATCCAGAGGTGGTCGATGTGACCGCCGCGGCGGGTGTCGCCGTGATGGACGGCCTCGACGCTGTTGCCGTCCGGATCGCGCAGGAACGCGCCGCAGTAGTCGGGCCGGTACTGCCGGCGCTCGCCCGGCTGCCCGGCGTCGGCGTAGCCCGCGTCGATCCCCGCCTGCCACGCCCGCTCGACGTCGGCGCGCGAGCGCGCCACGAACGCCACGTGCAGGCCGCGCGTGACGCGCCGCGCGTCCTCTGCGGCGAGGATCGAGAAGTCGTCCCACTCGATCCCCTCCTCCTCCGCGTGGGTCGGCTCGATGCCGAGCGGTCCGAGCATCGTCCGGTAGAAGCGCTCGGAGGCCGTGCGATCGGCGGCTCGAATCGTGACGTGGTCGAACACGGTCGCGACTGTACCCGGACTGCACCTCGCTCACCGGCCCGCTAGAAAGACGTCGTGGCCGACGTCTACGCGACCGCACGCGGCCCGCTCGCGCGGCTGGCCTCCCCCCTCGCCGCCCGCGCCCGCGCGCGCCGCCACGCCGAGTTCTTCGCGCTCACGCGCCTGCAGCCGGGCGCACGCGTGCTCGATCTCGGCTGCGGGCGGATCGGCCTGCGCGCGCTCGAGCCCGAGCTCGACATCACCGGCGTCGACCTGCAGCCGCGCCCGGGCTACCCCGGTCCGTTCGTGCAGGCAGACGCCGCCGCCGGGCTGCCCTTCGGCGACCAGGAGTTCGACCTCGTCTACTGCTCCAGCGTGATCGAGCACGTGCCCCCCGCGCGGCGTGAGCCGTTCGTCGCCGAGCTGCGCCGCGTCGGACGCGGCTTCTACGTGCAGACGCCCGCCTTCTCCTTCCCGATCGAGCCGCACGCGCTGCTCCCGTTCGCCCACTGGCTGCCGCCCGCGCTGCGCAGGTCCTACTGGCGCCTCGGCGCGGCCGGCGAGTGGGAGGAGATCTCGCTGCTGCACCGCAGGGAGATGGAGCTGCTGTTCGGCGCGCCCGTGCTCGGCGAGCGCTTCGGCCCGCTCGTCAAGAGCTGGGTGTCCGTGCGCGCCGCCGGCTCCCAGCCGCCGAGGCCGACCGACCCCTGATCTGGGTCGGCCGCGGGAGCGGCGCGCTCGGCCCCGGCTCAGCCGCCGAGGCGGCCGATGTCGTTGCTCACGCCGTTGATCACCAGGAACAGCAGCAGGATGATGCCGACCGAGCTGTAGCGATACATCGCCATCAGCGAGATCCGCTTGCCGCGTACCTTCTCCGCCACCGACCACAGCACGTGCCCGCCGTCCAGGGGCAGGAACGGGAACAGGTTGATCACGGCCAGCACGAGTGAGATGTAGCCGAGGAAGACGAGCGCGATCCCCGATCCCTCGACGACCGTGGCATGCGCCGTCTGCGTGATGCCGACGATGCTGCTCACTTCCTCGCGCGTCTTCGAGCTCGTCAGCGCTTTGAAGAACCCCGTCAGCGTGCCCCACGTCGCATGCCACATCGCGCCGATCGAGCCGCCCGCCGCCGCGAGAGCGTCGTAGTGCTTGATCGTGCCGAAGCCGACGCCGACGAGCATCCGCTTGGCTTCCTCGTTGTAACGCGGATACAGCGACAGCGTCACCAGCTTCCCGTCGCGGCGGACGGTCAGTCTCACGGGCATCGCCGCGCGACAGCCGGCCCTCGGCTTGCCCGCGCAAGCGTGCGCATCGATCCGCCGGCGCGCGCTTGCAACCGTCACAGGGTGGCCGTCGATCGCCACGATCCGGTCGCCCTGTCGCAGCACGCCCGAGGCCGGCGCGCCATGCTCGACAGCCAGCACGGACGTGTTCGACGCGATCGAGTTGAGCGACGGGTCGAGGCTGTTGAGCGATGTCGAGCCCGTGACGTCGCCCGAGAACAGGATCGCCCAGAACAGCAGGAACGCGATCACGATGTTCACGCCCGGGCCGGCCACGATCACGGCGATCCGCTTCCACGGGGACTGGCTGTAGTAGGCGCGTCGTGTCGCCTCCGGATCGAGATCCTCGAGCTCTTCCGGGTTCATCCCGGTGATCTTCACGTAGCCGCCCGCCGGGATCGCGCCGATCGCGTACTCCGTCTCGCCGCGCCTGATCCGCGCGATCGTCGGTGGGAAGAACAGCGAGAAGCGCTCCACGCGCATGCCCACGAGCTTGGCCACGGTGAAGTGGCCCAGCTCGTGCAGCACGATCAGGAGCACGATTCCGAGGATCGTGAGCAGCCAGCTCATGCAGGCCATCTTCGCAGGCAACCGCGCCGCTTCCGGCGGTTCCCGGGGGCGCGCGCCGCCCGGCCGCCATCTTTGCGGAGCATCAAAAAAGCAGGCAATCGGCTCCTAGCCGAGCGCCGCCACGAGCCCGCTCGCCAGCTCGCGCGCCCGTCTGTCCGCCTCATATAGCGACTCGAACGCGAGCACCGGCTCGGCGCCCAGCTCTGACAGCGTGCGCTCGATCACCTCGGCGATCTCGAGGAACCGCAGGCGCCCGGCCAGGAAGGCGTGCACGGTGATCTCGTTGGCCGCGTTGAGCACGCATGGAGCCGTGCCACCCGCGCGCGCCGCCTCGCCCGCCAGGCGCAGGCACGGGAACGCGTCGAGGTCGACCGGCTCGAAGTTCAGCTCGCCGATCTGAGCCAGGTCGAGCGGGGCGATCGCCAGATCGACGCTCTCCCCGCCGTGCAGGGCGTAGGAGATGGCTATGCGCATGTCCGGCGGGCCGAGGTGGGCCAGCATCGCGCCGTCCGCCAGCTGGATCAGCCCGTGGACGAGCGACTGCGGGTGCACGACCACGTCGATGCGGTCATACGGCGTCCCGAACAGGTGATGCGCCTCCATCACCTCGAGCCCCTTGTTCATCAGCGTCGCCGAGTCGATCGTGATCTTGCCGCCCATCGCCCACGTCGGGTGCGCGAGCGCCTGCTCGACCGTCACATGCTCGAGCTCGGCGCGCGTACGCCCGCGGAACGGGCCGCCACTCGCCGTGATCGTCATGCGCTCGAGCGCTCCTGCCGGCTGGCCCGAGATCAGCTGGTGCAGCGCCGTGTGCTCGGAGTCGACTGGCACGATCCGCGCGCCAGTGGCCTCCGCCAGGGCCGTCACCAGCTCGCCGCCCACGACCAGCGACTCCTTGTTGGCCAGCGCCAGGTCGATGCCCTCCCCGAGCGTCGCCACCGTCGGGCCGAGGCCGGCCGAGCCGACGAGCGAGTTGAGCACGAGCTCCGCGCCCGATTCCACCACGAGGCTGACCAGCCCCTCCGCGCCCCCCAGCACGCGCCCATCCGTCCACGCCTCAGCCGCCCGCGCCGCCGCGTCCGCGTCCGCCAGCGCGATCCGGCTCACGCCGTGCTCGCGCGCCTGCGCCACCAGCTCCTCCCACGAGCCCTCCGCCGAGAGGCCGACCAGCTCGAGCTCCGGATCGCGCGCGCACACGTCGAGCGCCTGTGTGCCGATCGAGCCGGTCGAGCCGAGGATCAGGATGCGCTTGGGCATGCCCCCGGACCCTACGACCTCAGCGTCGCCGAGGCCGTCGCGGCGTCAGGCTCGCTCGCCCGCGCCCACCTGGGCGTGGTGGACGCGCACGCAGTCGCGTCCTGCGCGCTTTGCCTCGTACAGAGCCTGGTCGGCCCAGCCGACCAGCTCATCCGCCGTCGTCGGCTGCGCGCCGGCGAGCGCTGCGCCGATCGAGACGTGGAGCTCGAAGCGCACGCCGTCCACGACGATCGGGTCGTCGCCGACCGCATGACGAGCGCGTTCTGCCAGCTCGAGCATGCTGTCACCGTCGACATCCAACGCGAGGATCGCGAACTCCTCGCCGCCCCACCGCGCCAGACAGTCGCTTGCGCGGACGGCCGAGCCGATCCGCCGCGCGACGGCGCGCAGGATCACGTCGCCGATCAGGTGGCCGTGCTCGTCGTTGACGCGCTTGAAGTGGTCGATGTCGAGCAGCAACACGGCCGGTGAGGCGCCCTTCCCCCGGGCGAGCTCCTCGTGCAGCGCCTCGCTGAAGTGTCGGCGGTTGAAGATCTCGGTGAGCTCGTCGATGCGCGAGCGTTGCTCGGCCTGATCGTGCGCGAGCTCGAGCTGGCGGTTGGTCAGCTCCAGGCGCTCCAGCGACGCCGTGAGCTCGGACAGCCTGTCGTCCGCCAGCTGGATCGCCTCATCGCGCCGGCGGGCCGAAACACCGAGAATCGCGGCCACCGCGCCCGCAAGGCCGAAGCCGAGAAGGAGGATCAGCCACGGAAGCGCGACCTGGAGCGGAGTCAGCGATCCTCCCTCGACGGCGATCGTCCAACGGCGCCCGGCCACCGGCAGCGCCATGTCCAGCGCGTTGTGCAGCCCCGATCCAATCGCGGCCAACGGCGTCACACGGTCGCGCAGGCGCATCGCGGAGGCCCCGCCGCCGAGAGCCTGCTCAACCAGCACCTGCGCATCGATCAGGCCGACGATCGCGCTCTGCGACTCGGCCGTCGAGAGCAGCCCCGAGTAGCGGCGGGCCTGCACCGGGACGGCCAGGTAGAAGGCGGGGTGCCCGTTGGCCAGCGTGAGCGGCGCGGAAACGGCAACCGTCTTTCGCAGCGACGCCAGGCCGATCGCGTGCACCGCCGCGTGCTGTGCCGCCGCGTCGCCGAGGGCGCGATCGGCCGCCGCGGTAGGCGCGATCAGCGCTGGAGTCGGACCGGGGTTCGGGTCTGGCGCGGCCGCCGGCACGAGCTTGCCGTCCGGCGCGCGGCGCACCCACTGGACCGCGACGACGGCTCGCTCGTCGCGACCGCGGACGTGCGCGTAGCGAGAGAACTCGGCGGCCGCTGCGTCGTCGTGGACGCCGACCATGTCTGCGAGGTCCTCGAGGAAATACGTGCGTCTCTGCACTGTGTCGCTGACGCGGCTGCGAACCGTCTGAAGGCGATGGGCGCGGCGATTACGCAATCCGTCTGTCGAGGCGACGTGCACCGCGGCCGCCGCGCCAAGCGTGGCGAGCACCATCACCGCAACGATCGTCCGCTGCACTAGACGCGTACCCATGCCCCCACGATCGGCACCTACGCCCGCCAGGTTGAGCCCTGCGCCAGCCTCCGGCAGATCGGCCGGTCAACCGCCGGAACGCCGCCCGCCGGCGTGCGGCGGCAAGAGCGTGTGAGCCGTTAGAAGTAGGTGAACTGGTCGCCGCTCGATTTCGGGCTGGCGATCGCGTTGACCGTCGCTTTGACGTTCACCGCCGCCGCCGCGTGTGGCGGCGAGAGCATCGTGCAGCTCGTGCTCGACGTGCAGTTGACCGCCGTCGCTTTGGGCGAGCCGAATTTGAAGACCGTGGCCGCGCCGAGCGCGAAGCCCGAGCCGGTCACCGTCACGCTGGTGCCGCCCGCCGTCGTGCCCGAGCTCGGGGTCACCGACGTCACGCTCGGCGTGTACTTGAAGTGGTCCGCCGTCGATAGCGCGCTCGTGCCTGCCGAGCTGGTGACCGTCACGTCGACCGTTCCCGTCGGCTGCGCCGGCGCCGTGGCCGTGATTTTGGTCGCGGAGGTGACCGTGAAGGAGGCGCCCTGCGCGCCGAAGTGCACGGCCGTGATGCCCGCGAAGCCGGTGCCCGTGATTTTCACGACCGTGCCACCGCTCGCCGGCCCTTTGACCGGTGAGACTTTGGTCACCGCCGGCGCGGTCAGGGCGAGACGCTGCTTACAAGTGCTGCCTTCGTTGCTCCACTCCTGCTGGTACCAGTACTCGTGACCATTGATCAGCTGGTTGTAGCGCGAGCCGTTCGGGGCCGTGCCGAGCGGCGTGCCGAATTCGCTCGACGCCACGAACGTACGGCATTTGTCACCGTTCTCGTTGCCTTCCGGGCCGTACCACGCGTCCAGCTCGGGGTCCGTCGTCGACTCGTTGTGCTCGTGGCTGAGGCCACCCTGGAGCGCCCCGTCCGAGGGGCTTTCGTTCGGGTGTTCGCCGTCGTCACAGCCGCTGTTGCCCGTCACGTATGGGTCGTTGGCGTAGACGATCTCGCCGCCGCCCACGGCGAAGCTGTTGTGGTAGGCGCAGTACACCGGTACGCTGCTGCCGGCCGAGCATTCCGTGCCCGTCGATTCGAAGCAGTCCTCGACGCCCGGCGGCGTCAGCATGAAGTACTCGTGCGCCAGGTCGCGCGGCAGCCCGTGCGCAGTGATGTAGCTGTTCAGCTCCGCCTGCAGCTGCGCGTCGGTCAGGCAGATCGTGGCCTTTTTGCAGCCGTTTTTCGGATACGGGGTGGTGTCGAGGATCGCGCCCGCGAAGTGCGAGTCGTACGCGACCGCTTCGCCGCTGCCGTTGGTGTACTGAGTCGCCACCGAGTCGACGTTCTGATTGCCGCCGCTGTCGTGAGCGAGGTCTTCCAGGTAGCGGTTGACGCCTTCCTGGTATCCCGCCGGATAGGCCGAGGCGCCGCTCGGCGACCAGTAGAACGTGTAGTTCGTGTTCGAGGTCATCACCGGGCCGCCGTGATACACGAGGTTGGACGTTCCCGCCGCCGCCGCGAACGGGCTGAGGCTCAGCGCCGAGGATCCCGGGGCGCCCCTGAGCGGCTGATAGCTGATCGGCTTGCCGTTGCCGAGGTGGACGATCACCGCAGACGCGCTCGACGCGCCGAAGGCGAGCAGCAGCGCCGCGAGCGCCGCGAGCGTTGCCGCGCGTGCGCTACCGCGGCCGCGCCGATTCGCGCCTGCCCTCGTGCTTGTGCCCACCTCTGGGTGCATCCTCGCCTCCGCTCCTTCGACTCCCTCGGGCGAGAACGGTATACGGCGGATGTACTTGCTGTCCAGCGTGGTGGACGATCGACGGACGTCACGGGGCCTGCCGGGCGCCGCCGGGCTCCGTCACGGGTCCGCGCCGGCCTTCCCGGGCCGACGCTACGCGGTCGGGCGCCCGGCGCCCAGGATTCCTGTTGCCTGCGGGATACTGGGCGGACGATGTCGCAGGAGAACGTCGAGATCGTCCGGCGATTGCTGGCGAACGTCAACGAGGGAGACCTCGATGCTGCCCTCGCCGACGTCTCGGCAGATGCCGAGCTCGACTGGTCCCGGTCCGAGGCACCGGATGCCGGTGTGCACCGCGGCCGCGACGCGTGGCGCGAATGGATAGTCGGCCGCCAGGAGGGGTTGAACGAGCTGCGATTCGAGGAGACCGAGGTGATCGACATCGCGCCAGGTGCCGTCGTCCTCGTTGCACACGTCCGCGGGCGCGGGCCGGCGAGCGACCTCCAAACGACGGCGCTTGGTGCCTCCGTCTGGACACTCGCCGGCGGGCGGATCACAGGTCTGACGCTCTACCAAACGAGAGACCAAGCCGTCAAAGCCGTCGGGCTGGCGGAGTAGGCGCGCACGAGCTAGTTCTTCGCCCGTAATTCGGACCTAGTCGAACGTGTAGAATTTTCGCCGTCCGTCTGCGACATACTGGGCGGGCGATGTCTGAGGAGAACGTGGAGATCGTGCGCGGGATCTACGAAGCGGTGGGCCGACGGGATACAGAGACCCCGTTCGAGGTCTACGCCGACGACATCGTTTGGGATGTCTTCATGGACTCGGTGTCCTACCACGGACACGAAGGCGTGCGGCAGTTCTGGGAGGAGGCCCTGTCGGTCGCTGGGACAGTGGACCTCGACGTTGAGGAGCTGATCGACGCCGGCGACCAGGTCTTGGCACTCATCCGAGAGCGCGAGGTCGGACCGACCCGCGGCACACCCGTGGACGCGAGCCACGTCTGGGTGTGGACGCTCGCCGACGGCAAGGTCGTTCGGATGCAGATCTTCGACAACCGTGAGCAGGCCCTCAAAGTCGTGGGCCTGGCCGAGTAGGCGCGCACGAGCTGGCCGGCGTCTGATCGCAACGGGCGAGACGCCTGCGGGATACTGACCGGGAGATGTCCGAGGAATCCACGACCCCCGACCTCCCAAGTCACAGGAGCTGACGATGCCGACGAGCGTGATTCAGGCTGGACCGATAGGTATTCGCTTTCTGGTGGAGGGCACGGAGTCCAACGGCTCCGTAGCCGTCTTCGAGGCGCTGATTCCACCCAACGCGAACATGCCCGTCCCACACAGCCATGACGGCTATGAGGAGACTGTCTACGGCCTCGCAGGCACATCGATCTGGACCGTCGACGGAGAGACGACCGAGGTCTCCGCAGGCGATGTGATCTGCATCCGGCGGGGTGCTGTCCATGGGTTCGACAACCGGGGGGAGACAGACGCAAAGGTCCTCGGAGTGGTGACGCCGGGAATACTTGGCCCCGACTTCTTCCGCGAGGTAAGTGCCGTCTTCGCCGAGGCGGCAGGAGGCCCCCCCGACTTCGCGAAGCTGGGTGAGGTTATGCGTAGCCACGGCCTCACACCTGCGCCCCCCGCCGCCTGAGCTGCTCGACGCGCCAGGCGCGCTCACACGTACGCCGCCCAGATGTAGTACCCGACGACGGCGGCGAACAGCACGGCGTCGAGGCGATCGAGCGCCCCGCCGTGCGCTCCGAACAGCCCGCCGGAGTCCTTCGTGCGCGCCTCACGCTTGACGAAGGACTCGAACAGGTCGCCGATCGGCGCCACCAGGGCGACGCCGATGCCGAGCACGATCGCGTGCGTCCCGGGCAGCCATTCCTGATAGCGCCCGGCGATCCAGACGGCGAGCACGGTGCACACCATCCCGATCAACAGCCCCTCGACGGTCTTGTTGGGCGAGATCGTGGGTGCCAGGGGGCGGCGGCCGAAGAGGCGGCCGCCGAGATAGGCGCCGGTGTCGCCGATGAACGTGCCCACGAGCACGTCGATCACGATGCCGAGCCCGTGCGGCAGGTCTCGCAGCAGCACGGCGTGAGCCAGCGCGAGACCGATCCAGTAGACGCCGAGCAGCGTCAGCGACAACCCGCCGACGCTCGGCCGCGGCTGCAACAGCGTCAGGCCGAACAGGAGCGGAAGCGCGGCCACGAGCACGAGCAGCACCTGGAACTGATCGCCCCAGTTGGCGGCGATCAGCAGCCCGGCGAGCGCGACGAAGCCGCCGAGGCGGACCGGATGGGCACGCGCGAACATGCCGTAGAGCTCGTGCATGCAGATGCAGCCCAGCACGAACAGGCCGAACGTGAAGATTGCGCCGCCCTCGATCACGAGGAACAGCGCCACGGCGATCGCCGGCATGGCGGCGAGCACGCGTGCGCTGAGGTCCGAGCGCTGGCGGCGCTCGCCCCCCGCCCGCGGCGCGCGGCGGCGCACGAGCGGCCCGCCTGAGCGCCTCACGCGCGCCGGGCGCTCGCGCGGGCGATGACGCCCGCTGCGCCCGGCCGGCGTGCGAGCGCCGCCGCTGGCCATCAGATCCGCGCCTCGCGCACGCAGGCCGGCGCCATCAGCGCGCGCCGAAGCGCCTGCGGCGCCGGGAGAACTCGGCCAGCGACTCCGCGAGCGCCTCGCGCGAGAAGTCCGGCCACAGCTCCTCGCGGAAGACGAGCTCGGCGTAGGCGGACTGCCACAAGAGGTAGTTCGACAGCCGCTGCTCGCCGCTCGTGCGGATGATCAGGTCGGGGTCGTGCATCTCGGGCGCGTACAGGCACGCGCGGAACTCCTCCTCGCTGCCGCCCTGAAAGCGGCGCGCGGCGTCGAGGATCTCGGCGCGCCCGCCGTAGTTGAAGGCGACGAACAGCGTGATCCGCTCGTTCTGGGCGGTCAGCTGCTCGGCCCAGTCCATCCGCCGCACGAGCTCCTCGGAGATCCCCTCGCGCCGGCCGATGAAGCGCATGCGCACGCCCTCATCGTGAAGCTCCGGCGTCTCGCCGGCGATCCGGGTCGAGAACATCTCCATCAGCCCGGCCACCTCCTCGGCCGGGCGCGACCAGTTCTCGGTCGAGAACGAGTAGACCGTCAGCTCCTTGACGCCGAACTCGGCGGCGTCGCGCAGGCGCGCCTTGACCGTGTCGGCGCCGGCGTCGTGGCCCTCGTTGACCGACACGCCGTGCTCGCGCGCCCAGCGCCCGTTGCCGTCCGTGATGATCGCGACGTAGCGCGCGGCGGGCAGCGAGGGGTCGGCGGCCTGCGCAAGCGGCTCGCCGGCCGGTCGCAGATCGGTGGCCGGCGCCGGATGCTCGGCGGCCCCCATCACACTTCGAGGATCTCTTTTTCCTTGGCCTTGAGCACCTCATCGAGGTCGCCGACGCGGCTGTCGGTGAGCTTCTGCAGCTCGACCTCGGCACGATGCTCGTCGTCGGAGGACGCCTCGCCCTCGGCCTTGAGCTCGCGCAGGTGATGCATCGTGTCGCGGCGCACGTTGCGGATCGCCACGCGACCCTCCTCGGCCAGGTTGCGCACGACCTTGACGAGCTCCTTGCGTCGCTCCTCGGTCAGCTCCGGCACTACCAAGCGCACGATGTTGCCGTCGTTGGACGGGTTCAGGCCGACGTCGGACTCGTTGATCGCCTTCTCGATCAGCTTGATCGAGGACTTGTCGTAGGGCTGCACGCTCAGCAGTCGCGCTTCTGGGGCCGAAATCGTGGCCAGCTGGTTCAGCGGGGTCATCGCGCCGTAGTAGTCGACCACGACGCGGTCGAGCAGCGCCGGGCTGGCGCGGCCGGTGCGCACCGTCGAGAACTCGTGCTGCGCGGATTCGGCGGACTTGAGCATGCGCTCGCGCGCGTCCTCCAGCAGTTCGTCGATCATGCTGTCAGCTGCCATCGGCCTCTCCTTGGGCTGTCGCGACGAGCGTCCCCACGCGCTCGCCTGAGATTATCCTCGCCAACGCCGTGTCGTCGTCCATGTTGAACACGTCGATCGGCATGTGGTTCTCCATGCAGAGCGCCAGCGCCGTCGAGTCCATCACACGCAGGCGCTGCTCGAGCGCCTCCATGTGCGTGATCTCCGGGATGAACTGCGCGCTCGGGTCCACCGCCGGATCGGCCGTGTAGACGCCCTCCACGCCGTTCTTGGCCATCAGGATGATCTCGGCGTGGATCTCGGCCGCGCGCAGGGCGGCGGCCGTGTCGGTCGTGAAGAACGGGTTGCCCGTGCCCGCGGCGAAGATCACGACGCGCGCCTTCTCCAGGTGGCGCATGGCGCGGCGGCGGATGTAGGGCTCGGCGACCTCGGACACGCCAAGCGCCGAGAGCACGCGCGTGTCGGTGCCGCTCTTCTCGAGTGCGTCCTGCAGCGGCAGCGCGTTCAGGACGGTCGCGAGCATGCCCATGTAGTCGGCCGTCGCGCGGTCCATCCCGGCCGCCGCGCCCTGCATGCCACGGTAGATGTTGCCCGCGCCGACCACGATCGCTACCTGCACGCCCTGGTCGCGTACGGCCGCGACCTGGCGCGCGACGGCCGCCACGCGCTCGGGATCGGTGCCGAACTCGAGCGACCCCATCAACGCCTCGCCCGAGAGCTTCAAGAGGATCCGTTTGAAGGCGGGGGCGGAGGCCATCAAGGCTGAGAGCCTACCGTCGCTCGAGGAACCAGTAGGTCGTGGGTCAAGGGCAGCAAGGACGCAGGGAGCGTGGCGTGCTAGAGGCACGCGAGCGACTGAGGACGCCGCTGCGCGCCGAGCCCACGGCCTACTGACCGACGGCGAATCGAACGAACCGGCGAATGACCACGTTCTCGCCGGTGGCCGCGGTGAGCTCGTCGCGCAGCTGTTGCACGGTCTTACCGTCGAACTTGGGGTTGTGCATCTCCTGCTCGAGCAGCACGATCGTCTGGAACCAGGAGTCGAGCTTGCCGGAGACGATTTTCTCGCGCACGTTCTCGGGCTTGTCGGCGGCTTCCTGCTCGTAGATCTTGGCCTCTGCGGCGCGCACGTCCTCGGGGACGTCATCGCGGCTGACGTAGGAGACGGTCGGGGTGGCGGCGATCTGCAGGGCGACGTCGCGCGCGAACTGGACGAAGTCCTCGTTGTTGGCGACGAAGTCGGTGTTGCAGTCGACCTCGATCAGCACGCCGACGCGCGCGCCGGCGTGGATGTAGGCCTGCACGGTGCCCTCGGTGGCCTGGCGCTCGCCGAGATCCTGGATCTTCTTGCCCTGCTTCACGCGCAGGATCTCGATCGCCCTGTCGATGTCGCCCTCGGCCTCGGCGAGGGCTTTCTTGCAGTCCATCATGCCCGCGCCGGTGCGCTCGCGCAGCGCCTTGACGTCCTTGGCTGCGATCTCGGTCGTGCTCATTGCTGCTCGGCCTCCTTGGCCGGCTCCTCGGCCGGCGCGCTCTCGTCGGTTGTCTCGGGCACGGCCACCGGCTCGGCGGCGGGCTCGGCGGGCGTGTCGTTGCCGCCCTGCGCGGACGCGTCGGCCTCTATGGCCGGCGGCGCGTCGGCGGCCGCTGCCTCGGGCGTCTCGGGCGTCTCGGCCTCCGGCGGCGCGGACGCCTCGGACGCCTCGGCCTCGGGCGTCTCCGCCTCGCTCTCGGCGGCCGTCTCGGGCGGCGCGGACTGCGGATTGGCGGGCTGGCGTGCGTCGGGCCCGGCGCTCATGGGCGTGACCGACTCGGCGCCCGGCTCCAGCGTGGCGGGGTCGGCGGGCGTGGGCGGCACGGGCGTGGTCTCGGCGACGGGCTGCTGCGCGGCGGCGGCAGCAGCGGCTTTTTCGGCCGCCGCTTTCTCGCCCGCGGCTCGCTCGGCGGCGGCCTTCTCCTCGGCCTCTTTGGCAGCCTGTTCCTCGGCCTCGCGCTTGGCCTGCTCTTCGGCTTCGCGCTTGGCGCGCGCCTCGGCCTCGGCCTTGGCTCGTTCCTCGGCTTCCTTGCGGGCCTTCTCCTCCTCGGCGCGGAACACGGAGTGGCCCTCCTGCACGACCTGTCCGATCGCCTGCGTGATCAGCGCACAGGAGCGGATGGCGTCGTCGTTGCCGGGGATCACGTAGTCGATCCCGTCGGGGTCGCAGTTGGTGTCGACCAGGCCGATGATCGGCACGCGCAGGCGCCGCGCCTCTTTGACTGCGATCTCCTCGGTCTTCAGGTCGATCACGAACATGGCGTCGGGCACGCGCTGCATGTTCTTGACGCCGCCGAGGTTGGCACGCAGCTTGACGAGGTCGGCCTGGGCGGCCATCCGCTCGCGCGTGGGCAGGAGCTCGAGCTGACCCTCGGCCTCGTAGCGTTCGAGGTCGTGCAGCCGGCGGATGCGCAGGCTGATCGTTTCGAAGTTGGTCAGCAGGCCGCCGAGCCAGCGGTGGTTGACGAACGGCATGTCGGCCGATTCGGCGACGTCCTTGATCGTGTCGCGCGCCTGCTTCTTGGTGCCCACGAACAGCACGGTGCCGCCGCGATGCGCGAGCTCGGAGGCGAAGGCCTGCGCCTGCTCGAGCAGCGCCTGCGTCTTGACGAGGTCGATGATGTAGTTGCCGCCGCGCTCGCCGAAGATGAAGCGGCGCATCTTTGGGTTCCAACGGCGCGTCTGGTGGCCGAAATGAACGCCTGCCTCCAGCAGCTCCGCGATGCCTACCTGAGCCACGTGATTCTCCCTTTATTTAATTGATTCGATCACGACCGACTGAAAACGCGGACCCGAGACTGCGCTGACTTGACCGCAGTACCGGGCAGGGCCGCGTCCGACGTCGGACGGGTAGAAGGTCTTGAACGGCTCAGGATAGCCGCTCGGCGCGGTCGAGCGCCTCGCGCAGATCGTGCGGCAGCGGCGAGCTCACGTCGATCGGCGCGTCCGTGAGCGGGTGCGCGAAGGCCAGCCGCGTGGCGTGCAGGAACTGGCGCTCCAGCCCGAGCGCGCCGGCGCCGCCGTATTCGGGGTCGCCGGCGACCGGGTGGCCGATCGCCTGCAGGTGCACGCGGATCTGGTGCGTGCGCCCGGTCTCCAATCTCAGGCGCAGCAGCGTGTGCTTGGGCAGGGCGCGCTCGAGCTCGAAGTGCGTGCGCGCCTCGCGTGGATGGGCGCCGCCGACGGCCATGCGCGTGCGCGTGCGCGGGTCGCGCCCGATCGGCGCCTCGATCGTGCCGCTGCGGGCGGGCGGACGGCCGATCACGAGGGCCAGGTACTCCCGCTCGATCTGGCGCCGCTGAAGTGCGCGCTGGAGCCTCGAATGCGCCCGCTCGGAGCGCGCGACCACGAGCAGGCCGGAGGTGTCGCGATCGAGCCGGTGGACGATGCCGGCGCGCTCGGGGTCGCCCCCGCGCGCGCTTTCGGCGAGCAGCTGCGAGAGCGTGTCCTCGCGGTGGCCCCTGGCCGGGTGCACGACCACGCCGGGCGCCTTGTCGACGACGAGCAGGTGCTCGTCCTCGTAGGCGATCGTGAAGGGCTCCTCGCTCATCCCTCGGCCCGGCGCGCGCGGTGGCGCGCGTGGTCGATCACGAGGAACAGGATCAGCACGCCGAGCGTGATCGCCATGTCGGCGAGGTTGAAAGGGGGCCAGCCGAGCGGGAGCTTGACGAAGTCGGTGACCGAACCAGCGCGGACGCGGTCGAGGACGTTGCCGACGGCGCCGCCGACGAGCAGCCCCGTCGGCAGCCAGATCAACGGCTCGTGGCTGTGCCGCGCGAAGTAGACGAGCAGCGCCACCAGCGCGACGCCGATCAGCACGGTGATCGCGATGTGGCTGCCCGGCAGGAAGCCGAAGGCGACGCCGTTGTTGCGCGTGTTGACGAGCTCGATCCCGGGGAGCACTTTTCGCTCTTCGCCCGGCGTGATGTTGGCCCTGACGGCGTGCTTTGAGAGCTGGTCGGCCGCGACGACGAACACGAGCACGAGCGCGGCGCGCAGCCATGGGCCGGAGAGCCACGAGAGGCGCTCTCTGCGACGAGGCGCCTGACCGCCGGGCGGACGATCCTCGGCCGCGCTCATGGGCCGCTCAGCCGTGGATCAGGTTGTTGACGACGATCGCGTTGACGATCTGCAGCGTGAAGATGGCCAGGATCGGGCTGAAGTCGATCCCGCCGAAGGACGGGATCAGCCGCCTGAAGATGCGCAGGAAGGGTTCGCAGATGTCGCGCAGGAAGCCGAGCACGGCGTCGAGCGTGCGCGAGTAGGGCGGGCGGATGCCGACCGAGAACAGCAGCTGGACCACGATGTAGAGGATGATCAGCAGCGTGTAGACGTAGATCAGCGTCGACAGGTAGTCGGCGATCTGCGTGCGCGCGCTCGCGAGCAGCACGGATTCAGCCAGCCTTCCGCGGCGGCGGCCGCAGCACGGCGTCGAGCGCGTCGCTGAAGGCGGCGCGCAGGCCTGCGCGCTCGAGCGCGTCGAGCCCGCGCGCGGTGATCCCTCCGGGCGAGGTGACCTCGCGGCGCACGGCGACCGTGTCGTTGTCGCGCTTGCGCAAAAGCTCGGCCGTGCCGGCGAGCGTCTGCACGACGAGCTCGGCGCCCTGGGCGGCGGGGATGCCGTTGCGCACGCCCGCGTCGATCTGCGCCTCGGCAACGAGCGCGACGTAGGCGGGCGCGCACGACATCAGCCCCATGGCGACATCGACGAGCGCATCGTCGAGCACGACCAGCCTGCCCAGTTCGGCGAAGAGCTCGTGCACTTCGTGGTCGAGCGCTACGTTGCGATCGGGGTGGGCCCGGTCCTTCGCGTCCTGCGCGTCGGCCCCCTGCACGACGGCGCCCTGGCGCACCTCGACGGGCAGCGAGGGGATGAAGCGGTAGACGGGCGTGCCGGGGTAGGCGTCCTTGAGCGCCTGCAGCGGAGTGGCGGCGAGGATCGAGGCGACGGCCTTGGCGTGCGGGGCGACTTCGGCGGCCACGTCGGCGAGCTGCGCCGGCTTGTGGCAGAGCACGACCAGGTCGGCGCGGCGCGCGACCTCTGCGTTGTCGGCAAGCGTCTCGCCTCCGACCTCGGCCGCAAGCGCCTCGGCCCGCGCACCGACCGGATCGGCGCACAGCACCGGCCTTCCCCAGCCGCGCGCGAGCGCCCGCGCCATGTTGCCTGCGCCTATGAGACCGATCTGCATAAGATCTCCACGCTACAGCCGGCGCCGCCGACGAGCGCTAGGACTGGTTGAAAAAGCCCTTCTCGATCAAGCGTGCGCGCTCCTCGGCGGAGATCTCGACGTTGCGCGGGGTCAGCATGAAGACCTTGTCGGCGATCCGCTGCATGCCGCCGTCGAGCGCGTAGGTGAGGCCCGAGGCGAAGTCGATCAGGCGCTTTGAGAGGTCTGTTTCCGAGGCCTGAAGGTTGAGGATGACGGGGATCGAGTCCTTGAACTTGTCCGCGATCTGCTGAGCATCGTTGAAGGACTTGGGGATCACCAGGTGCACGCGCACGTCGCCGTTGCCGGCGCCGACGGACTTGAGCACGGTCGTGGGGCGCCCGCTGCGGCGGGGGCCGGCTTCCTCCTCGGCGAAGATGTCGTCGAACTCGTCGCGGCGGCGGCGCAGGCGGCGCACGTTGGGGCGCTCGCGGTAGCGGTCCTCGATCTCCGCCTCCGGCGGAGCGTCGTCGAAGTCGTCGTGATACTCCTCGGCGAGGCCGAAGTAGACGAGCGCGCTGTGCCAGGAGTCGCGGAAAGCCATCTGTGTAGGTGCGTTTTCGCCCGGCGGGCCGAATTCCCTGCTCGCGGGCGGATTCCCCGCTCATGCTAGCCCCCGGCCCCACAGAATGCGTGAGCGGCGGGCAAGCGCTGACGGAGGTCGCCTCGGCGGCGAACGTGGTCGTCCGCCGCCAACGCGCGCCCTAATCGTACAGATTCGTGCCGATTCGCACGATAGTGGCGCCCTCCTCGACGGCGACGAGGTAATCCTGCGAGGTGCCCATCGAGAGCCGCCCGAGCGAGTGCTCGTCGGCCAGCGCACGCAGCCGCGCGAAGTAGGGCCTGCTCGCCTCGGGGTCGGCGGCGAGCGGGGGCATCGTCATCAGGCCGGCGACGGGGACGGGCGAGCGCGCGATGAAGTCGCCGAGCTGCTCTGGCTCGATCCCGGCCTTGCCCGGCTCGCCGGCGACGTTGACCTCGAGCAGGATCCGAAGGCCGGGGCCAGCCAGCGATAGATCGCGCTCGAGCGCGCGCAGCGCGGACTCGGAGGCGACCGAGTGGATCAGCCGCACGCACGGCAGGATTTCGCGCACGCGCCGGCTCTGCAACTGGCCGATGAAGTCCCACTCGAACAGCGCTCCGTGGACTGCGTGCTTGGCCCGCAGCTCCTGCGCGCGGTTCTCGCCGACGAGGCGGATGCCGGCCTCGGCGAGCAGCGGCAGATCCTCGCCGCGGATGTACTTGATCGCAGCCAGCAGCTCGACCTCGCCCACCCGCGGCACCGGCGAGCGCTCGACCGCGGCGTCGATCTCGGCGCGCACGCGCGCGACGTTGGCGCGGACGCGCTCGAGCTCGAGCCGCTCGATCAGCCGAGCCACGCGATCCCCGCCTGACGCCCCGCGCGCTCGCGCTGGCGCCGGTGGGAGAAGAAGCGCTCGTCGCAGATCGTGCAGGCGTCGGCGTGCGCGACGCCGGCGACGCCGGCCGCGAGCAGCCGGTCGCGGGCGATCGTGCGCAGGTCGATCCTGCGCTCGCGACGGTACCCGGCAGCTTCGCTGGCGGCTGCGTCGGCGCCGAACGCGGCGTGCACCTCCTCTCCGACCTCGTAGCAGCAGACGCCGGCGCCCGGTCCGACGACGGCCTCGATCGGTCCGTCGGCGCCGAGCTCGCCGAGCGCGAGCACGGCCTGCTCGAGCACGCCCGCGGCGAGCCCGCGCCAGCCGGCGTGCGCCATCGCGACGACCGCCCGTCCGCCGTGCGCCGGCGCGGCGAGACCGACGGGTAGGCAGTCGGCGGTGAGCACCATCGCGCCCACGCCGGCCAGCGCGGTGGCGTGGCCGTCGGCGTCGATCGGGACGGCCTCGCCGCCGCTCCCCTTCGCCGCGCGAACGCGCTGGACCTCGCTGCCGTGCACCTGGCGGCTCGCGCACAGCCAGCGCAGGCCGAGCTCGCGGCAGAGCTGCTCGCGCGTGGCGCGCCCGCGCTCGTGCCCCTCGCCACGCTGGGTCGAGAGGTTGCCGTGGGCGCGCGCGGTGAACAGCACGCGCGCTCCCCCGACCAGCTCGAACGAGAACGCCCCGTCACGCTCGAGCACGGCGGGATCGACGGCGCTCACGAGCCCTCCAGGGCGGCCCGCAGCTCGGCCGCCGGTCCCTCGGCGAGCTCGCCGTCGAGGCGGCGGCGAAGCGCGCGCTCGAGGCGCGCGCCGATCTCCGGGCCGGGGGCGATCCCGGCGGCGAGCAGATCGTCGCCGCCGATCTGCAGGCGCACGAAGCGAAGCTCGCCGAGCCAATGCCGGGCGGCGGCGACACCCTCGGGCAGCGCGCGTGCGTGAGCCAGCGCGGCGGCGAGCGCGACCGCCTCGATCGTCGCCGTGCGCAGGTGCTCGCGAATCTGCGACGGCGTGCGCGCCTCGGCGAGCGGCTCGGGCAGCAGCGGCGCGGCGGCGGCCGTGCTGACGACGCCGTCGCGCTCGCCGGCGCTCAGCTCGAGACCTTCGAGCGCGGCCCGCAGCGCCTCCTCGGCGCGTTCCTCGCCGCTTGCGAGGGGCAGCAGTAGCGCGGCGAGCAGCAGCACGTCCGCGCGCCCGTCGGCCGGCAGCTCGGCGAGCGCTTCGCGCGCGAGCTCGGGATCGAGCCACGCGGCGGGGTGAAGCGTTGCGAGCGCGCCCAGCTGCTCGAGCGCCCCGAGCGCAGCGACGGGCTCGGGCTCGGCCAGCGCCAAACGCAGCTCGGCGCCGTAGCGCGCGCGGGAGATCGTCGCAAGCGCCCCGTCGCCGATCGCCTCGGCCGCGAGCGCGGCCGTGTGCTCGTCGGGCTCGAAGCCCAGCCGGGAGCGGTAGCGCGCGAGGCGCATCAGTCGCGTCGGATCGTCGCGGAAGCTCTGGTCATGAAGCACGCGCAGCCGCCTGCCACGCAGGTCCTCGAGCGCTCCGGGCGCCGAGCCGAGCTCGCCGCGCCGCGCGCGACCGAGCGCCACCGAGATCGTGTTCACGGTGAAGTCGCGGCGGCGGCGATCCTGCTCGGGCGTGCCCTCCTCCACGACCGGCAACGCGCCGGGAGCCGGATAGCTCTCGGCGCGGCGGGTGGCGATGTCGATCTCGCCGCCCTCCCACTTCACAGCCGCGGTGCGAAAGCGCTCATGCCGGCCGGATTGGACGCCTGCCTGCGCCGGCTCCTCGGCGGCCGCGCCGATCGCGTCGGCGAGCGCGCTCGCAAGCGCGTCCGCGTCGCCCGCCACGACCACGTCGAGCTCGCGCGGGCGGCCGCCCAGCAGCACGTCGCGAACGGCGCCGCCGATGAGCTCGGCGTCCTCGCGACGCTCGGCCACGGCGAGCAGCTGCGGCCCCCCCGGCAGCTCGCGCACACGCTCGAGCACCGCCGTGCCGTCGATCTCAGTCGCGCCCATGCCCGGACCCTCTTCCGGCCTTCGCGCGGCCTCAGCCGATCCGCACGGGGATCCCGGCGGCGGCCAGGTGCGCCTTGGCCTCGGCGATCGTGTGGCGACCGTAGTGGAAGATGGAGGCGCACAGCGCGGCGTCGGCGCCGGCACGCAGCGCCTCGGCGAGGTGGTCGAGCTCGCCAGCGCCGCCAGAGGCGATCACGGGCACGCTCACGGCGTCGCTGACGGCTTCGATCAGGGGCAGGTCGTATCCGTCGTTGGTGCCGTCGCGGTCCATGCTCGTCAACAGGATCTCGCCGGCGCCGCGCTCGACGCCCTCACGCGCCCACTCGACCACGTCGCGTCCGGTCGGGGTGCGCCCGCCGGCGAGGTAGGCCTCCCACTTGGACGGACGCTCGAGGCCGTCGCCGAAGAACGGGTCGGCTTTGGCATCGATGGCCAGCACGACGCACTGCGAGCCGAACACCTCCGCGAGCTCGTCGATCAGCCCCGGCCGCTTCAACGCGGCCGAGTTGACCGAGACCTTGTCGGCGCCGGCGTCGAGCACGGCCTGAGCGTCCTCGGCCGAGCGGATGCCGCCGCCGATCGTGAACGGCACGAACACGTCGTCGGCCGTGGCGCGCGCCAGCTTGGCGATCGTGTCGCGCTTCTCGTGCGTCGCCGTGATGTCGAGGAAGACGAGCTCGTCGGCGCCCTCGCGGTCGTAGTGTGCCGCCAGCTCGACCGGGTCGCCGGCGTCGCGGATGTCGAGGAATTCGACGCCCTTGACGACCCGTCCGGCGTCGACGTCGAGGCAGGGAATGATGCGCTTGAAGTGCACCGGCCTACGGTAGCTTGCGCGGCCTGACGCGGCCATCCGCGCCTGCAACGCTCGGCCGCGCCCTGCGCCGGCGCCGCGCGGTCAGTCGGCGAGCGCGTCGATCGCCTCGGCGACGGTGAAGCGCCGCTCGTACAGCGCCTTGCCGACGATCACTCCGTCGAGGGCGTCGAGCCCCTGCTCGCGGCGCAGCTCGCTCAGCGCCCTCAGGTGCTCGAGCTCGCCGACGCCGCCGGAGAGGATCACGCTGCCCTCGCCGACGGCGCGCGCGGCCATCTCGACGTCCTCGCGCCGCGGCCCGTCGAGCATCCCGTCGTGGTCGATGTTGGTGAAGACGAAGTGCTTCATGCCCTGCTCGCCTTCGCTCCAGCGCTCGATCGCCTCCCTGGCAGGCAGCTCGGTCGCCTCGAGCCAGCCGTGGGTGGCCACCTTCCCAGCGCGCGCGTCGATCGAGATCAGCACGTTCTCGCGACCGTGCTCGTCGATCGCGCGAAACGGCAGCTCCGGGTCGGTGAAGATCGCGGTTCCGAGGATCACCCGGCTCGCGCCTGCTTCGAAGGCCGCCTGGATCGCCAAATCCGAGCGCAGGCCGCCGCCGAACTGCACGGGCAGTCCGAGCTCGCCGGCGATCGCGCGCAGGTGCTCGAGGTTGACCGGCTCCCCGTCCCTGGCGCCGTCGAGGTCGACGACGTGCAGCTGGCGGGCGCCTTCCTCGGCGAACGCGCGCGCGGCCGAGAGCGGGTCCAGGTCGTAGACCTTCTTAGCGTCGAAGTCGCCCCTGACCAGGCGCACGGCGTTGCCGCCGAGGATGTCGATCGCCGGATAGAGGTTCACGGAGCGGTCTGCAGGCCCGTCGCGCTCGGCTCGCGCGCAGCGAGGCAGATGCGGGCGAAGTTGGCCAGCATCCGCAGTCCCGCCGCCGAGGACTTCTCCGCGTGGAACTGAACGCCGTAGAAGCTGCCCTTCTGCACGGCCGTCACGAACGGCGCACCGTAGTTCGCCGAGCCGAGGACGTCCTGTTCGCGCTCGGGCTCGGCCGCAAGCGAGTGCACGTGATAGAAGGCGCATTCCAGCGGCAGCTCGGCGATCAGCGGCGACTCCGGTTTGCTGAAGCGCACCTCGTTCCAGCCGATGTGCGGCAGCTTCAGCGTCCCCGCGCGCAGCGGGCGGACCTCGCCGCCGATCAGCCCCAGACCGTCGGCGCCGCCGAGCTCGCTCGAGTAGTCGAAGGCGAGCTGCAGCCCCAGGCAGATGCCGAGCACGGGCGTGCCGATGGCGACGCGCTCGCGGATCAGCTCGTCGAGTCCGAGCTCGCGCAGGCTCTCCATCGCGCGCGGGAACGCGCCCACGCCCGGCACGACGAGCCCGTCTGCCGCGCGGAGCCGATCGAGCTCTGAGCTCACGCTCGCGCGCACGCCGACGTGCGCGAGCCCCTTCTCGACCGAACGGCGGTTGCCCATGCCGTAGTCGACCACCGCTATCTCGACGGGCTGCTCGACGAGCGGGCTCATGCGGTCAGCGTCCCCTTCGTGCTCGGGACGCCGCTCTCGCTGGGATCGATCGCGGCGGCCTGTCGCAGGGCGCGCGCGAACGCCTTGAAGGCGGCCTCGATCATGTGGTGCGCGTTCGTGCCCGCTTCCACCCGCAGGTGGAGCGTCAGCTTGGCGGCGTTGGCCAGCGCTCGAAAGAACTCCTCGGTCAGCTCGTGCTCGAACCCGCCGGTCGAGCCGGGCGGCAGCTCGGCTTCGAACAGCGTGAACGGCCTGCCCGAGATGTCGAGCGCGCAGCTGGCGCGCGCCTCGTCCATCGGCACCGTGGCCGAGCCGTAGCGAGCGATGCCGCGGCGCTCGCCGAGCGCGCCGTCGAGCGCTTGGCCGAGCACGATCGCCGTGTCCTCGGCCGTGTGGTGCGCGCCCGTCTCCAGGTCGCCGGTGACCTTCACTTTCAGGTCCAGCCGGCCGTGGCGCGCGAGCAGGTCGAGCATGTGGTCGAGAAAGCCGACTCCCGTGTCGCGCGTGCCCGCGCCCGTGCCGTCAAGTGCGAGCGAAAGGCGCACGTCGGTCTCGCCCGTGCGGCGCTCGATGCTCGCGGTTCGTTCGTTGTCACTCATCATCAAAGAAGTCTCAGCCGTCGCCCTCATTGTCGCCGATGCGCGCCTCCATCGAGCGTGCGTGCCACTCGAAGCCCTCGGCGCGCGCGATCGGCGCGCCCGCGCGCGCGAGCTTGCCGGCGGCGTCGGCGCCGACGCGCACCTCCGCCATGCGCCGGCGGAAGTGGCGCGCCGAGAGCATCGAGGCAAAGCGCGCCGCGCCGAGAGTGGGCAGGACGTGGTTGGAGCCGGCGACGTAGTCGCCGAAGGCGGTCGCGCTCGCGGCGCCGACGAACAGGCACCCGGCCGTGCGGATCCTCGACGCCTGCGCCTCGACGTCTGCTCCGATCAGCTGCAGGTGCTCGGGCGCGAACGCGTTGGCGATCTGGATCGCCTGCTGGGAATCGATCGCCTCGACGAGCGCGAACGTGCCGGCCGACGCCGGCAGCTGCGGCTGCAAGCGCTCGAGCGTGTTCGCGAGCGCCTCGATCACGCCTGGGCCCGCCGATACGCCGACGACGAGGCTGCCCTCGCCGTGCTCCCCCTGGGCGAGCATGTCGAGCGCCGCCAGGTGAACGTCTCGGACGCCCAGCTCGGTGCCGAGCACGACAAGCAGGTCGCTGGGACCGGCGAAGCCGTCGATGCCGACGTTGGCCGACAGCTGCGCCTTCGCCTCCTGCACGTACAGGTTGCCCGGCCCGACGATCACATCCACGCGCCTGACCGTCTCGGTGCCGTAGGCGAGCGCGGCGATCGCCTGCGCGCCGCCCATCCGGTAGACGCGCTCGACCCCGCACAGCCGGCATGCGCCGAGGATGGCGGCGTCGATCTCGCCGTCGTTGCTCGGCGGGCTGCACACGGCCACGTCGAACACGCCGGCCGCACGCGCCGTCACGACGCCCATCGCGACCGTGCTCGGGTACGGCGCGCGTCCGCCTGGCACGTAGATCGCGGCCGAGTCCACCGGCAGCTCGCGCAAGGCGATCCGCTGGCCCTGGGCCAGGTCGATCGTGGCGTCGCGCCCGACGCCGGCGTCGGCGACCTGGGCGACGTTGGCGATCGTCACCTGCAGGCCGGCCACGAGCTCCAGCGGCAGGCGCTTGATCGCCTCGTCGAGGTCCTCGGGCGCGACCAGCAGCGGGCTCGGCACGAGCCCGTGCGTGTCGAGCTCGCGCGTGTAGTGGAGCACCGCCGCATCGCCGCCGGCGCGGACGCGCTCGAGGATCTCGCGCACCGGCGCCGCGACGGAGTCGCCGTCCGGAACGAGCGCGCGCAGGTGCTCGGCCACGCCGGCCGGGCCGCCGAGCCGCTCGAGCTCGGCGATGGCGACGCGCTCGATGCGCATCTCAGCCTACGCCGGCGGCGGGCAACGAGCGCAGCCGCTCGAGCAGGTCGTCCATCTGCGCGGCCTTGAGCTTGTGCGAGACGGGGTTGGCGATCAGCCGCGCCGTGCACACCAGGATCTCCTCCCGCACGACGAGGTTGTTCTCGCGCAGGGTCGTGCCGGTCGCCGTGAGATCGACGATCGCGTCGACCATCCCGGTCAGCGGCGCGAGCTCGACCGAGCCCTTGACCTCGACGATCTCGCCCTGGCGACCCGTTTGCTCCAGGTAGCGCGCGGTGATGCGCGGGTACTTGGTCGCCACGCGCATCACGCCGAGACGGCGCAGCGACTCGAGCGCCGGGTCGGGACCGGCCTTGCTCGCCAGCACCATCGTGCAGCGGCCGAAGCCGAGGTCGAGCAGCTCGTAGACGTCGCGGCCGCGCTCGCCCGGAGCGTGACCGAGCTGCTCGAGCAGCACGTCCTTGCCGGTCACGCCGATATCGGCCGCGCCGGCCTCGACGTACGTGGGGACGTCGGAGGGGCGCATCGTGACGACGCCGATGTCCTCGAACAGCAGCTTGCGATTGTTCGTGCGCAGCTCCCCTGTGTCGATCCCGAGCGTGCCGAGCAGCTCGACCGTCCCCTCGAACAGGGCGCCGCGAGGAACGGCGATCGTGAGCCCGTTGGCAGCGCTCACCGCGACTCCCCGGCGGCCGCAACCGAGCGCAGCTCCGAGAGGGCACCGGTGCCGCGTTCCTCGCCGGCGAGCGCCTGGTGCAGCGAGTCCACGTACAGCGCGAAGCCGACCGCCGGCAGGCTGCGCCCGAAGCGCGCCAGCAGGTCGTCGTAGCGGCCACCGCCGCCGATCGGTGCGCCGAGGGCCGGATCGTAGACCTCGAACACGGCTCCCGTGTAGTAGCCGATGTTCCGGATCAGGCCGAGGTCGAAGATCACGCGCTCGGCGACGTTCGCCGGCAGCAGCTCATACACGCGGCGCATCCCCGTGACCGCCTCGACGGCCGGATCGGGGGCGTCGGTGAGCAGCTCCGGTCCACCGCGGCGCTGCGGCACGTCGAGCAGCAGCTCGGCCGCCTCGCCCGAGACGCCTGCCTCGTGCAGGAGGTGCTCGAGCGCGACGAAGTTGCGCCGCACGAGCGCTTCGAGCAGGCCCTCCCGACTGTCCTCGGGCACGCTGAGGCTCTCCATCAGCGCCGGGAACAGCGAGGCGTCGCCCACGCCGATGCGGAAGTCTCTGAGCCCGACGGCCTCGAGCGAGTCGCACAGCACGCTCAACGCCTCGGCCGTGCCCTCGGGCGCAGGCGAGCCGATCAGCTCGATTCCGGCCTGCAGCATCTCGCGCAGCTGGCCGCGTTGGGGGCGTACGCCGCGGTAGGTGTGGGCGAAGTAGCAGAAGCGAAGCGGCACCTCGCTATCGCCGTAGCGCGTGGCGACGACGCGCGCAATCGGCGCGGTCATGTCGGAGCGCAGCACCAGCACGGCGCCGGTCTCGTCGAACACGCGGTAGGCCGGGCGTGCTTCGGCCATGTCGGCGCGCGCCAGCACCGACTCGTACTCGAGCGCCGGCGTGTAGATCTCGCCGAACCTGTGGCGGTCGAAGACGGCGCGCAGGGTGTCGGTGATCGCGCGCACCTCGCCCGTCTCCTGCGGGAGCACGTCGCGGGTGCCTGAGGGGATTGGGTGGATCATGGTTAGCGCTCGGGGACAGAAAGTAACCGGCATCCGGCCTTTTAGGTCGGGTCGGGCTCCACTCCAGGTTTGCAGAGACCGTTCCGCCCGCCCCGACACGTTACGGGCCGGCCATCCGGGCCGGCTGTGCTCGTGCCGTGCGGGGTGCCTGGCGCTGCCTGGACGCCCGCCCCCGCTACGCGTGGACCGGCTCTGTTGCGACCCGCTCGATGCGCGCGCCCAGCTCGCGCAGGCGCTCGTCGATCCGCTCGTAGCCGCGGTCGATCTGGCGGATGTTGCCGATCTCGCTGCGCCCGTCCGCGCACAGGGCGGCGAGCAGCATGGCCATCCCGGCGCGGATGTCGGGCGACTCGACGCGCTCGCCGCGCAGCCGCCGCGGCCCGGTCACGATCGCCCGGTGGGGGTCGCACATGACGATGTCCGCTCCCATCAGGATCAGCTTGTCGGTGAAGATCAGGCGGTTCTCGAACATCCACTCGTGGACGAGGATCGATCCCTCGGCCTGCGTCGCCAGCGCCACCGCGATCGAGGTGAGATCCGCCGGGAAGGCCGGCCACGGACCGTCCTGGATCTTGCTCTTGAACTCGCCCACATCCGACTGCGCGACCAGCTTCTGTCCGCCCGGAACGAGCACGTCGTTGCCGTCGAGCTCGGAGCGTAGCCCGAGACGCTCGAACACCAGGCGGATCATGCGCAGGTCGCCGGGCACGGTGTCCTTGATCCGCAGCTCGCCCCCCGTCACGCCGGCAAGCGCCATGAAGCTGCCGATCTCGATGTGGTCGGGCGCGACGTCGTGCTCGCAGCCGTGCAGGCGCTCGGCCCCATTGACCGTGATCAGGTTCGACCCGATCCCCTGGATGTCGGCGCCCATCTTGACGAGAATGCGCGCGAGATCCTGCACATGCGGCTCTGAGGCGGCGTTTCCGATGACGGTCGTCCCGGGCGTGAGCGCGGCGGCCAGCAGAACGTTCTCGGTGGCCATCACCGACGGCTCGTCCATGAACACGTCGGTCGAGCGCAGGCCGTGCGGCGCTTCCAGCACGATCCCGCCGTTGCACTCGACCCTCGCGCCCATCGCGCGGAAGGCGTCGAGGTGGGGATCCAAGCGCCGGCGGCCGATCACATCGCCGCCGGGCGGAGCCATGACGGCTCGCCCGAAGCGCGCGAGCAGCGGTCCGGCGAGCAGGAAGGAGGCGCGGATCAGCTCGGCCAGCTCGCGCTCGACCTCGATCTCACGGGCCGCGGCGGCGCAGAGAGAGATCTCGTTGGGGCCGCGCCAGCTCGTCGATACGCCGAGGGCCTTGAGGATCGCGAGCATCGCCTCGACGTCGCGGATGCGCGGCACGTTGCGCACGACCACCTCGTCCTCGGTGAGGAGCGCTGAGGCCAGGATCGGCAGTGCCCCGTTCTTGTTTCCGGCTGGCACCATCGTGCCGGAAAGCGGGACGCCACCTTCGATGACGAACTTCTCCATGAGCTGAGTGCGCCGCCGGCGGCGGCCCCACGCCGGGGCTTTCGCATCGCGCCTGGCAAGCGTAACAGCCATCTGATCGGTCAAGTTCGCGGCCGGGCGCCATTAACCTGCATGCGCCGCGGACGCGACGAGAACAAGCCTCCCGCGCCGCCCGGACGGCATCTCCGGGGCACGTCCTCGGATGCCGTCCTGCAATTCCCCTTGCAGGGTCGTCGAGCCCGAGATCGGCTCTGCAATGCGGTTTGCGCCGCTTCAAGCGACACGTACACACGTTCGTACAGCCCTCTCGGCGGCGTCCGTCCGACGGCCTTCCTAGCTTACGAACAGATGTTCGGCTCTACACAGAACTCCGCCCTCGCGCAGCGCACGCTCGGCGCCCTGCGTCTCACCCGCTCGTTCCTCTTGCTCGAGGACGACTACGACGTCGACTGGGAGGTCGACCTGGACGAGCACATGACGCAGCCGAACCATCCGCATCGAGCGTCGCTGCGCGAGCCAGGGCGGCGCTCGCGCCGGCTCACGAACAGGCGCGCCGGTCAGATCTCGCCGGCGTGGAAACATTGCCTCTCCCCCATCGGCAAGCCGGCGATCGATCGATTGGAGGTCCGCGATGGAGCAGCGATACAGCCTCGTCACACTCGGAACGGGCGATCTCGGGCGCGCACGCGCCTTCTATGAAGCGCTGGGCTGGCGCAGCCGCGCCGGGGCCGATGACGATGTCGTGTTCTTCCAAACCGGAACGTCGATCCTCGCGTTGTGGGGCAAGGAGGAGCTCGCCGAGGACTGCGGCGTGCCGCTCGGGGAGGGCTTCGGCGGGATCGCCGTGGCCTACAACGTGGGCTCGCCCGAGGAGGTCGACGAGGTGATCGCCGAAGCCGAGCGGGCCGGTGCCACGATCTCGCGCGCGCCCGGGAAGACGTTCTGGGGCGGCTACAACGCGGTGTTCCTCGATCCCGACGGCCACCCCTGGGAGATCGCCCACAACCCGCACTGGACGCTCGGCAGCGACGGCAGCGTCACGCTGGGCGACTAGCGGCTGCGCCTAACCCGCGGCGAGGCTCGCTCGGCAGAGCGAACTACGACGCCGGAACGACGACGGGCCGCCCTGGGGCGGCCCGCGTGTTCAAGTAAACCGGCGGCGTCCTACTCTCCCAGGCCCTTGCGGGCCAAGTACCATCGGCGCTGAGGGGCTTAACTGCTCTGTTCGGAATGGGAAGAGGTGTTTCCCCCTCGCCAAAGCCACCGGAAAAGGCGAGAGACCAGCCCTCCCGGTCCTTCAAAACTGCACAGCGCCACATACGAGCATCAAAAAATCCGTCAAGCCCTCGAACCATTAGTACCGGTCTCCTACGAACGTTGCCGTTCTTCCAGATCCGGCCTATCAACCTGGTGGTCTACCAGGGGTCTTACTCCCTCTAGGGGATGGGAGAACTCATCTTGAGGCCGGCTTCCCGCTTAGATGCTTTCAGCGGTTATCCGATCCACAC